>ULXS01010534.1_pt1 | contig 39259 bp, 33 predicted proteins | sample 1961421 | NCBI WGS metagenome assembly ULXS01 (sample SAMEA4835842, study PRJEB28245) | human gut metagenome | biome: gut microbiome; material: fecal sample | place: Denmark | collected 2008
CATCCGCCTACTCTACACGAATGACTTGTGAGAGGACGCTTATATTTGCCCAATTTACGCTGTGAATTGCACCACAGAATCTGCAATTTATGTTATGGAACTCACGGTTATTTCCACCTCTATGCGATAAAACATTTCATCTGACAACTTATGAACATGGACGGTTTTAATCACAATTACACATCTTCAATTCCAATTCTTCTGTTTCTAAGCTCTCCATCAATTTGAAAGCCCAGCTTTTTCAATAAATTTCCAGAAGCCATATTACTTATATTATATTTTGCTTCAAGCATATAAGTGAAACTCTGGTTAAAGCTGTTTTAGTTTTGCGAGTTCTTTCTGAAGACGAAGTAATTCTGCATCCTTTTCAGCTAGCAGTTTTTGATTTTCAGCGATTGTATTATCCTGTTCAATAATCGTATCTTCCAGCTGTTTAATTTTAGCATTTTTATTTCGCTCCCAAAACTCCGCATCTGCACGTGCTCTCGCCTGCTGCCGGATGATTTCATCAGCATTGACAGTGTAAAGATCATTGGAAGCCTGCAATAAATCTGGGTTGTTCTTTGCAATCATTCTGAGTTCCTCCCATGTCTTAGCTTTAAAAAGTTTCGCCCAGCGGTCAATCTCATAGTTTTGATCCTCGGCTGTGGCAAGGTCTATCCGAGTTAAGTCTAACACATGGATGGAAAATTTACTACTGTAAAGATGCCCTGTTTTTTTATTTCGAAGTTCATAAGTAGCGAAAAATTCGGGCTGATCTTCAAATAATGTAAAGTTTAAGAATCCAATACTGTGAACCGGAAGCACTTCTTTGTATTCTTCCCCGGAATTGAGCTGGTCAAAGCTTCTTGCTGCGTAGCTGATGGAACGTTCTGACCAGTTGTATTCGTTAGACATCTGCATTTCAAGGTCGATAAGCTGTTCATTATTCAGATTGACGCGGATATCCAGAATAAAATCTTTGTCTGAAATCGCAGCACCAAGCTCGATTGGGTTTGTGATGGCTACATCGTGAATACTTTCTTTTTTTAGGTGTAGCAAAGCTGCAATCAATGCTTTCAGCACCTGCTTGTCCTTCTGTAAAATAGCACGAAACATATAGTCATTTGTAAATGGATAGTCAATACTGCCGGTTGCAGTTTCAAAAGATAGATTTGTGTGTAAGGTCATGTGTCCTCCTTCGTAGATATGTGGTTATGATGGTTGAAAAATGAGGCGATATGCCAGATTTTTTCGAATGTATAAACACAGATAAGATAAAAGATGCAGTCATTGAATGACTGCAATACATCTGCGATGGATTAAGAATAGCATTTATAAAGTAAAATGTATATGCGATCTGCTGATATTTTATAAAACTTTTAGAAAGCGTGTATAACCGGAGTTTAACTACCAATAGTATTTTTCTGTCTCATCTGTCTCACAGATATGTACCTTTGAGTAACAATATACCAGCTTTCCATGTCTATCAAATAGGCAAACTGTATTTCTAGGCTTAGGCTCATGCTTTTCCAACAGTGTTATCGCTATTGCCATATTCAGTTTTAAAGAAATCTCCGAAAATTGCTTTACATACTTACTGTTTAATGAAATGGAGTTTTGCTCCAACCATTCTTTATTGTGAGGAAAAGTATATCCGCTACTCCACATTTCTGGAAATAACGCTATATCTGCGCCATTTGCTTTTGCTTCACGACACGCTTTCATTCCATTAAAAATGTTCATAAATGCTTGAAATTTCAAGGTTTATCGGTTGCACAATGATTGAATATGAAAAGAATATGACAAGAAAACAACAAATTGATTTGGCAAAAATAGACAAAAAACAAACATATTTATTATAAATCATGCACATTGACACAAAAACAACTGCGTACTATACTTAAACCATCGAACAACCGATTGCGCAAAAAGCGGAACGCAATAAAACACAAAAGCGAAACGCAACAAAACACAAAACAGATGGCAACACAAAATGCGAAACAAAAGAAGTATTGCGCAAATGCACAAAAGTCGGTAAAATGGTTCGGAAACGCAAAAATGCGGGAAGAAAAAAGGGAGGAAATTTTCAATGAAGAAAAAAGTATTAAGCGTATTACTTGCAACAAGCATGGTTGTTTCCTTAGCAGCATGCGGAAGCAAAGAAGAGACAACAGACAATGCAGCAGGCGGCAGCACAGCAGCTGCTACAGAGACAGCAGATGCAGCTGATACAACATCAGCAGATGATGCGATCGCAAACCTGATCGCTGCAACAGAAGGAACTGTAGACATTCAGCTCTGGTGCTCAGAACTTGAGTCTTACCAGACAGTTATGAAAGAACTGACAGATAAATTCCAGGAGCAGTACTCAGATGTAGATTTCAACATTACGATCGGTGCAGTATCTGAGCAGGAGGCGAAGGATAAGGTCTTAGAAGATATCGATGCAGCAGCAGATGTATTCGTGTTCGCAGATGATCAGGTAAATGATCTTGTAAATGCAGGAGCACTTCAGGAAGTGGCAGCTACTTATACATATGATCCGGCAGAGACAAACTCTGAGGCAACTGTAGCAGCAGCTACAAAAGACGGAAAACTTTATGCTTATCCATTAACAGCTTCCAACGGATACTTCTTATACTATGATTCAAACATTTTCTCAGAGGAAGATGTAGCTTCCTGGGAAGCTCTTGAAGCAAAAGCTGAAGAAGCCGGAACAAAAGTCGGTATGAACATCGCAGACGGCTGGTATGTATATGGATTCTTCGCAGGAGCAGGATGTACCCTTTCCATGAATGAAGACAACTCCAATGAGTGTGACTGGAACAATGAGACAGGTCTTGCAGTAGCACAGAGCATTGAGAACATTGCTTCTTCCCCAGCATTTGTAAACGTAGCAGATCAGGATGCAATCACAATGCTGACAGATGGAACACTTGGAGCATACGTTTCCGGTACATGGAATGCAACTTCTTTCCAGGATCAGTATGGTGATGGATATGCTGCCTGCAAACTTCCTACCTTTGATGTAAATGGAACAGCTACACAGATGGGATCTTATGCAGGATACAAATTCGTAGGTGTTAACTCTCATGCAAAAAATGTTGGCTGGTCAATGCTTCTTGCTGAGTACTTAACAAACGAAGAGAGCCAGTTAGAGATCGGCCTTGCAACAGCTGAAGGTCCTGCTAACCTGGCAGCAGCTTCCCAGATCGATTCCCCGGCACTTGCAGCACTTGCAGCACAGTCAGCATACGCTGATCAGCAGCTTGTAGGAAGCAACTACTGGGATCCGGCAAAAGCACTTGGACAGAACCTTGTTGACGGAGCTGCTGATCTTCAGAAAGTACTTGACGATGCAGTAGCCGGTATTACACAGCCGGTAGCTGAATAATCCACATTCGGTCATACGTATAGCATAGAATGTCCGCTGGGCGTACTTTCTATCTATCATGAATCTGAATTCCACATGCTCTGCATTGGGCAGGGTATGTGGAATTTTTAAAAAGAGAAACATTTTTGTCCTGTGACAAAAGTACTCATTCACGCAAGGGAGTGAATCTATGAAAACATTTTTAAATGCAGTCAAAAAGTACTTTGCCGACTTTGGAAGAGCTGTGGCAAAGGGGGATATCTGGTGTAAACTCTCGCTGATCATTTTGGGAGCCGGATATTTTGGACGGAAACAGATTATAAAGGGTATTTTAATGACAGCTCTCGAAGTGGTTTTTTTCCTGTTTACCGGTCTTTTTTCTATCAATTATATTAAGGATCTGAATACGCTTGGTACGGTACAGTATGAGGCAGTGTTTGATCCGCTGACTATGAAAAATACTGTTAATGATTACGACAACTCATTGCTCATCCTTCTTTACGGAATCGTGGGAATCCTCGTGATCTTAGCATTCATACTTTTATATATAAGCAACATGAAGGCTGTTTACCGCCTTCAGCTTATGAAGGAAGAGGGAGAGCACATCAATACATTTGGTGAGGATGTCAAATCTCTTTTCAACGGTAAGTTTTATATCACATTGCTTACCCTGCCAAGTATCGGCGTTATCATGATGAATATCATACCGATCATTTTCATGTCCTGTGTGGCATTTACCAATTATGATATGGATCATATGCCGCCAAACTATCTGTTTACATGGGTGGGACTCAGGAATTTTAAAAATATGTTTACAGGCGGAACGACCATCACATTCTCCTATGCATTCGTGAGGATTCTTGCATGGACGATGATCTGGGCAGTAACAGCAACTTTTACAACCTTTATCGGTGGTATTCTTCTTGCAAAACTGATCAATCATGAGAATACATATTTCAAAAAAATGTGGCGTTCACTTTTTGTAGTGACCATCGCGATCCCACAGTTCGTAACCTTGCTGTTAGTCAGCAAAATGTTTGCAGATCACGGTATTGTGAACACCTGGTGTTCCAACATTGGTCTGACCGGATTTTTGAAGGATATTGGTCTTGTTTCAGGAAATTTTATTCCGTTCCTCTCAAAACCGGGCTGGTCTCACGTGATGATCATCCTTATCAACATCTGGGTCGGTGTTCCATATCAGATGCTTTCTGCAACCGGTATCCTGATGAATATTCCGACGGATCAGCTGGAGAGTGCACGAATCGATGGAGCCAATAAATGGCAGATTTTCTGGAAGATCACCATGCCGTATGTATTGTTTATCTGCGGACCGTCTCTGATACAGAGTGTGATCGCCAACATCAACAACTTCAACGTTATTTATCTGCTGACAAGTTCTACAGCTACGGCAAATATGGCGTTTGCAAACTCCAATGCCAAGGAGACAGACCTTCTTATCACATGGCTGTTTACTTTGACAAATGATAACTCAAACTACAAGATGGCATCGGTGATCGGTATTATTTCGTTTGTAATCTGCGCACTTCTGACACTGCTTAGCTACACCAGAATGATCAGTGGTGACAAAGAGGAGGTGTACCAATAATGAAAAAGAAAACATGGAATATCATAATCAGACATGTGGTACTTGCACTGCTCGCATTCATCTGGCTCATCCCAATCGTCTGGCTGGTTGTGACATCGTTGTCCGCAACAAAGGGCGTAAGTTATCAGCATTTCTTTCCGACAAACTGGACGCTGGCAAATTTCCACCAGCTGTTCTTTGAGACGGATACTGCTGCAAACTTCCCGGCATGGTTTAAAAATACCTTTATCGTGGCACTGTTTACCTGCATTATCTCTTCTTGTTTTGTATTGATGGTTTCTTATGCATTCAGTTGTATGAGATTTAAAGGAAGAAAACAGTTGATGAGCTTTTCCATCATCCTTGGAATGTTCCCTGGTGTACTTTCCATGATCGCAGTTTACTTTGTGTTGAAAATGATCGGACTCACCGATTCCCTGGCTGGTCTGATCATCGTTTACTCCGCTGGTTCCGGACTCGGATTCCTTGTATTAAAAGGATTCTTTGATACGATTCCGGTTTCCTTAAGGGAGGCAGCGCGTCTCGAGGGTGCATCCGAGGCAACTATTTTTACGAAAATTATTATCCCATTGTCAAAACCAATGATCGTGTACACCATCATTAACGCTTTCTTAAGTCCATGGATGGATTTTGTAATGGCACGTATCATGATCAAGTCCAAGGAATCTGCAGACTGGACGGTAGCGATCGGACTTTACAACCTCTTACAGAAGACATTGATCGGGGATTACTTCGCAATCTTCTGTGCGGGCGGTGTGATGATCGCAATTCCTATTTCGATTCTTTTCGTAGTAATGCAGAAGTTCTACGTTGAAGGTGTGACAGGTGGAGCAGTTAAGGGCTAAATCATAAGACAATTGCGAAACTCGTAAAAACTAAATTGAAAGAACAGATAATTCTGAAACTCACAACATTCAGAATATAAATTGGAGTTTCAAAATTATCTGCAATTCAAAGAATCTTATGAAAGTTTCGCAATCGTCTAATCATATAAAATTTTGAGGAGACATGAAAAAATGGATAAATTTGTATTGAATCTTATTCATCGTCCGGAGATGGTTCCAGAGTATTCTGCAACCGTGACAGGACAGGGCAAAGAGGAGGATATCGGAGATAAAGCACTGCTGACAGAATCTCTGGATATTTTCAAGACACAGCAGAGACTGGCACATGAGAATGGATTAAAAGTAACCATTCAGATGACATATGCATCTCTTTTCAATGATGAAGCTGTAGAGATCGCAAAACATGACCATGAAGTATATGGTGATGAGATCGCATTATCACTGCTTGGCTTACCATGTGAGGAGTTCCGTGAAAAATACAAGACAAAAGATTTCTGTATCTGGATGTTCTCTATGGAGGACAAAAAAGCGATCGTAAACGACGTATTTGAAAAATTCCATGACAGATTCGGTTTCTATCCGGAATCAACAGGTTCCTACTATATGGATGCTGATCTGACAAACTATATCAAAGCAACTTATCCAACGGTAAAATGTGCCGTTGCAACCTGCTGGGAGGAAGGACCAAAAGCATATCATACCTGCAACAACTCCTGGTATACCTTATTTGATGGAGGTCCATGGGCACCATGGATCCCATCCAGACAGAACACACATGCACCGGCAGCAAACAAGGAGGAGGACAGTGGTATTGTAGCGATCCCACATCTCTCCCGTGACCTGATTGCATGTTACGATGGAAATGGTTCCAACTTCGGAACACATCCACAGAACGTACTCCGTGGAATGATCTATGATGCCAAGACATGGGAGTATCCATATCTTTACAACTTGATCGACCAGTACCGTTCTCTGGAAAAATACAACAACGGATATTCCTACAACATGATGTTCGTTGGACCGGGCTGGATGAACAAGATGGGACGCTGGGAGCAGCCATATGAACTTCTTTACAAATCTTACAGCGACGGATGTGCTTACTATGGCAAGCTGAAAAAAGAAGGACAGCTTATCGATATGACGATGTCTGAGTTTGCAGACTACTATCGTGAGAAAAAAGGTGTCAACGATAACAATTATAATGAACCGGAATGTGCACTCTGGAGAGATATTTTATATGGTTCTGACAAACAGTTATTCTGGTATTGCGATCCATATATGAGAGCATGTGTGAACATGGATCAGGGCGGTGCAATCGTAGATCTTCGTCCTTACGCAGCAAAATTGGAGTGGCCGGTTGGTATCGGTACAAAACATGTGCAGGATGCCTCTTATCCATTCTTAATCCAGGAGAAATACCGTGCAGGATACTTCACACATTATGCCGGAGAAGGAACCGTAAGAAGTGCAAAACTTTCTTACAAAGGAGAGGAAGTGGATCTCTGCCTCTGCCCGACACACGCACACTTCTCACAGGAAGGAAAGACAAGAATCCTTACCTTAGATCCTGTGACAATCGAGTTTAGGGATTTAACCGTAAAACTTCAGACAAAAGAGTACTTCGAAGAAGGATCCTCAAACATTAAGATTGAGAGAAATATCTTAGAGATGAGTGATCCAACTGCAGAAGTGACATTAAATGAGTACATGGTTGCATGCTATGGTACAACAGAGTATTCCGAGGATATGTCAAACATCACCTTAAAGATTGACGGACCGGAAGAAAAAGAAATCCACTATGCATACAAATGCCGCGAGGAAGGTGTTGTCGGAGCAAAAGAGGTTTCCGCAGTCATTCCTGAAATCGAGACACGTGTATCCATGACAGCTTCTGATGAAACAGCAGAAGGATATGTAAAAGAAGGATATGCATTCTCACCAATGTTTACATTGGGATACAGAAAAACAATCTCAGATAAGGAGGTATTTGCAACATGGCTCAACTTGGCAAAGGCAAATTAAATTACAGATGCCCATCCTGCTTTTTAAGAGATCTGGACATTGATATGTTTTATAATAAAGAAACAGGAATTTACAGCTGCATCCGCTGTCAGTACAGAGGAACAGAGGAGGACGTTTTGGAGAAAAACGAGATGATCCGTTTCCGTTATAAAGCAATGCACGATAGAATTACAAAATTTGATTTTGATTAAACCGAAGGAGGCTGTCTTGAATTTTTGAGGCAGCCTTTTTCAAAAAGAGGTAACAGCCATGGGGAAAAAGAAAAAAGACACGATGGAGCTTCGGTTTTACGAAGTGCCACAAAATGAATATGTTCTTGCACTTTTAGGAGACAGCTGGATCCGTGACTACGGTCATGATGAGAGCAATCTTCATTTCCATAATCTCATGGAGATCGGTTATTGCAAACATGGCACAGGGGAATTGATCTTAAACGAGGAGTCAAAACCTTATGAACCGGCAATGGTAAGCATTATCCCACAGAATTACCCACATGTGACCATCAGTGATACGGACAGTGGTCCAAGCTTCTGGGAGTATCTGTTTTTTGATCCGATGGTCATGATCCAGGAATTGTATCCGGATAATCCGGTCATACAGAAAAAGATTCTGCAGATGGTCAACCAGAAAGCACTATTTTTTCATGAGTGGGAAAATCCAGGTGTTTCCGTGCTGGTCAAAATGATCATGGATGAGATGCGGCAGAAGAAAAAACGATTTCATGAATGTGTCCGGGGACTTATGATCACATTGTTTGCAGAACTTTTACGGATGTGCGAAAATGATGTTGCGGAGGATGAGATCCGGAAAAAGACAGGTGTGTCACAGATCACACCGGCTTTGGAATATGTCCGCAATGAATATGCCAATAACATCCGTGTGGAGGAGCTGGCGAAGGCGAGCCACATGAGTGAGACACATTTCCGCAGGGTGTTTGAGTCCTACATGAATATGTCTCCGATGGATTACATCAATCTGATGCGGGTACAGAAAGCCTGTGACATTATGAAAAAGACGAATGACTCCATGGATGTTGTTGCACAGAAGGTTGGATTTACTACGACTTCCACGTTCAACCGGAATTTCAAAAAATATTTAAATACATCGCCGTATCAGTGGAAGATCAGTCCGGAAAATTACGAGAGAAAGCTGTTGAATTATAATATTTCTGCACTGAAAGGCTGGTAAGGCATAAGGAGACATTTCTATGGGATTTGATGTAAAAAAGATTCATGATCCGAAGTTTTTCAAAGAAAACTGCATGGCGGCACATTCTGACCATGTTACATATAAAAATGAAGCGGAGGCAGTGGAACAAAATAGCAGTTTCAGACTGTCCTTAGATGGGATCTGGAAGTTTCATTATGCAAAAAATGATGCGCAGACGATTCCGGGTTTTGAGGCGGAGGACTACAATTGCAGACCGTGGGACGACATCCGTGTGCCGGCGCATATCCAGATGGAGGGGTATGATATTCCACAGTATGCCAATATCCAGTATCCGTGGGATGGAAGAGAGGATGTGTGGCGTGACGCAGTGCCGACAGACTTTAACCCGGTGGCAAGTTATGTGAAATATTTCACATTGCCGGAAGGATTTGTAAAAAATGGGCTATACATCTCGTTTCAGGGTGTGGAGAGCGGTTTTGCGCTCTGGCTGAACGGAAGTTATGTCGGTTACAGTGAGGACAGCTTTACGCCGTCGGAGTTTGATCTGACACCTTATGTGAAAGAGGGCGAAAACAAACTGGCGTTGAAGGTATTCAAGTGGACTTCCTCAAGCTGGTGCGAAGATCAGGATTTCTATCGATTCTCCGGTATTTTCCGCTCGGTTTATTTATATACCATGCCGAAGGTGCATGTGTATGACCTGAAAGTGCAGCCGGTTGTTGAGGAATCGTTGGAGAGTGCCGATCTGGTGCTGGATATGGAGATCTGTGGAAAAGTAGAAACTGTTGAAAAATCCGCAGATGATGCCAAAATGCAGAATGTATCTGCCAAAATCACGCTCACAGGAAGCAGGGATGGTTCAAAAGAGGGAGCTGCCGGAAGTGTTTCAGAAAACACAATTTTTTCCGAGACAATCAGCTTTCAGCCCAATAATACTTCAGATACGATCCGTTTCACAGATACAGGTGCAGCGACAGTTCACTTCGAACAGGAAGTGAACCATCCAAATCTTTGGAGTGCGGAACATCCGGAACTCTATACGCTTACGGTTGAGCTTCTGGATGAGAGTGGAGACTGTGTTGAATATATTTCACAGAACATCGGATTCCGCCGTTTTGAGATGAAAGATGGCATCATGACTTTAAACGGAAAACGTATTGTCTTTAAGGGCGTGAACCGTCATGAATTCAGCTCAAAAACAGGACGTGCCGTTTCTAAAGAAGAAGTTTTGCAGGATATTATCACGATGAAGCAGAACAATATCAATGCGATCCGCACTTGTCATTACCCGGATGCCTCCGGCATCTATGAGCTGTGCGACCGGTATGGACTTTACATGATCGCGGAGAACAATCTGGAATCCCACGGTTCGTGGGATGCGGCAAGTCACGGACTTGTGCCGAAGGATACCATCGTTCCGGGCGATAATATGGACTGGGAGCCGATGATGTTAGACCGCGTGAACTCCTGCTATCAGAGGGATAAAAACCATCCGGCGATCCTGATCTGGTCAGTGGGAAATGAATCCTACGGCGGAAAAGTCATTTTTGACATGTCCGAAAAATTCCGTGCAGTAGATCCGCACCGTCTTGTACATTATGAGGGAATTTTCAATGACCGCAGATATGAAGGCACGAGCGACATGGAAAGCCAGATGTACACCAGCGTGGAAAATATTAAGAAGTTTCTGGCAGAGCATAAGGAAAAACCATTTATCTGCTGTGAGTACACCCATGCGATGGGAAATTCCTGCGGGGCGATGCATAAATACACAGACCTTACTGATACCGAACCAAGATATCAGGGCGGTTTTATCTGGGATTATATCGACCAGTCGATTTTGAAAAAAGACCGCTACGGACAGGAATTCCAGGCATACGGCGGGGACTGCGGCGAGCGTCCGACTGACTATAATTTCAGCGGAAATGGGATCTGTTATGGCGGTGAGCGTGATGCTTCTCCAAAAATGCAGGAAGTCAAATTCAATTATCAGAATATCAGCGTGGCTTTTGAGGAGCACTCTTTTACGGTTGTAAATAAAAATCTGTTTGCAGATACGAGCGAATATCAATGTATTGTAATTTTACAGAAAAATGGAACAGTAGTGAAAAAACAGAAAATGGATACAAATGTTGCACCACTTTCGTCCGGCTCTTATGAGATCCCGTTTGTGATCCCGGATGATGCAGAGTACGCAGTGACGGTTTCATTTGTACTGAGAGAAGACACACTCTGGGCGAAAGCCGGACATGAAGTGGCGTTTGGTCAGAAGGTTTACAAAAAAGAAGTGAAGTTTGCCGTACCGGAAAAACCATTGCAGATAGTCCGCGGAAAAGTGAATATTGGCGTGAAGGGCGATGACTTTGACTGTCTGTTTTCCCTGCTGAACGGCGGATTGGTTTCCTACCGCTATGCGGGAAAAGAGATGATCGAAAAAATCCCGATGCCAAACTTCTGGAGAGCGCCGGTGGACAATGACAACGGCAGCATGGCGCCGGGACGATACGCACAGTGGAAGATCGCCAGCATGTACATCAGTCACAGAAATGGCGGCATGTTCGACAATGTGCCGACAACCGTGGAAGAGACAGAACACAGCGTGACCATCACATACACCTATTACATGCCGACCACTCCGGCAGCAAAATGTCAGGTTGCATATACCGTATTTGGTGATGGAACCGTCGAGACAAAGCTTACTTATGATCCAGTGGAAGGACTGCCAGATATGCCGGAATTTGGCATGATGTTCAAATTAAATGCCGATTATGACAACGTTGAGTGGTATGGTTATGGACCAGAGGAAACTTATGCAGACCGCAGACATGGGGCAAAACTTGGCATTTACAAAAATAGGGCAGCAGACAATATGGCAAAATACTTAGTTCCACAGGAGTGCGGCAACAAAGTCGGTGTGCGCTACGCAAAAGTGACCGATGACAGAGGAAGAGGGCTGTTATTCTCCGGGGACGAGCTGAGTTTCTCTGCACTTCCATATACGCCGCATGAACTGGAAAATGCAGCACATCCGTATGAACTGCCACAGGTACATTATACTGTCGTGCGTGTCGCACTGGCGCAGATGGGTGTCGGCGGTGATGACAGCTGGGGTGCATGGGTACACCCGGAATACCATATTGATGTGACAAAACCACTGGAATTTACATTCCGCTTCCGTGGAATATAAGGCAGGCAATTGAAAGAAGAGGATGAGGAGTTTCGCAATTATCCAGGAATATAAGGGTACAAGAGGAGAGACAAAATGAAATTTGTAAAAGGAATGGATTTATCCACTTTATTGGAATTAGAGAAATGTGGCGCAAGATACTACGTTGACGGAACAGAAATGGATATTCTGGACATTATGAAAAAGTATGATGTCGATACGATCCGTATCCGTCTCTGGAATGATCCGTGGTCGGAAAATGGCGAATCTTATGGCGCAGGAGAGAATGATTTAAAAACAACACTTGCGATCGCAAAGAAAGTGACAGACGCAGGACTGGGTGTGTTATTGAATTTCCATTACAGTGATTTCTGGGCTGATCCGGGAAAACAGATCAAACCAAAAGCATGGAAAGACTATAGCGTGGAACAGTTAGAGCAGGCAGTGTATGATTTTACCGTGGATACCATGAAAGTTTTTAAAGAGAATGGAATTAATACCACGATGGTGCAGGTTGGAAACGAGCTTTCTAACGGTCTGTTATGGCCGGAGGGAAAAGTGCCAAATTACGATAACATTGCAAAATTTGTCAATGCAGGGATCCGAGGTGTCCGTGCAGTGGACAAAGATGTACCGGTCATGCTTCATCTTGACAATGGCGGTAACAATGCGCTTTACCGTGAATGGTTTGACGAGTTTACAAAGCGCGGTGAGGATTTCCAGATCATCGGTTTATCCTACTATCCGTTCTGGCATGGCACATTAGATATGCTCACAGACAATATGAACGATATCGCAGAGCGTTATGGAAAAGACCTGATCGTAGCGGAGGTTTCCATGGGGTATACGATGGAAGATTATAAGGATTACGAAAAGCTCTCTGACGAAGAACGCAAAGGCTATGCAACGAAACAGGAACTGGTAGAAAAAATCGAATACCCGATGACGGTTCAGGGACAGTATGATTTTATGGAAGATTTCTTAAACCGTATCAGTCACATCAAAGGAAACAGGGGAAAAGGATTTTTCTACTGGGAGCCTGCATGGATCCCGGTTCCGGGTTCCGGCTGGGCAACCGAGGCATCCTTAAAATATATGAACGATAAAGGACCTTGCGGAAATGAATGGGCGAATCAGGCACTCTTTGATTATCAGGGAAATGTACTGCCAACATGGAATCTGATCCGCGATTTTAAACCGGAAGAATAAAAACTGCCACACTGGGAAAAGAAAATCCCGGTGTGGTTTTTTTGGTGCAAATTTCCATTCAGACAAAATTAAGAATTTCATAAACTTTTGTATCTTGCTTTTCCATAAGGACTTCTATATTCTGAAATTATAGAAAAAACGTCCGCAGAAAGCGGCATTTTATGGGAGGAATGCATATGAACCGAAGTTTATGGAGAAAGGCGGTGGCACTGACACTTACAGCCGCAATGACAGCAGGGCTTACTGCCTGTGGCGGTGGCGGCAACAGCACATCCGCAGACGGAAAGAAGAGATATTTCAAAGCAGATTATCTGAGTGATCTGCCGGACAGTTTTAATGATACGACAAGTAATATACAGTTTAAGGGAGATGTGATGTATTACACTTCCAGCAATGAGGACTACACAAAATCCGGACTGTATTCCTATAATCTGATCACCGGAGAAAATGCACAGCTTTATGAGCAGGCGCAGAGTGACGGCAGCGGAAACAGCAGCTGGGTGTCAGGATATACCGTGGCAGACAGCGGAGAGGTTTACCTGTTTGTGACGAAGAACCAGATGGATGAGTCGAGTGTCACCGAGGATTATTCTGACGCAACACTGGATGATGTGTTAAGTTATATGGCAGACCAGTGGGGATACAGTGCCGAGGATGCAGAAAAGGACTGGAATGATTATTATGCAAAAGATTATACGGATGAGAACGGCAATGTAAACTATGGCAGATTTCTGCTGGCTCAGAATGCGAGATTCATTCAGACCTCTTCCATTCTCAAAGTGGACACATCCGGAAATATTGCGTTTGAACAGGACATGGATCTCGGAGCAAATGCAGAGAATGTAAGCTGTAACGGGATAGCAGTGGATAAGGAGGGAAACCTTTATCTTGCCCTGAATACCTGGTCCAATAATGACAGTGGCAACAGCGTCAGCTCAGATGAATATTTTACACTCGTAATAGGAGAGGACGGCAGCCAGAAGGGCAGGATCCCATCGGATGGATATACATCCAGACTGGTCGGGCTTGCGGACGGAACGGTTGCCTCCATCGGATATGGGGATGCCGGATGTGAGCTGCGGCCGTTAGATGTCGGCGCAATGAAAGAACAGACAGACAAGGCAATTGAAGTCCCTTCCGATACAGTCTCTGTGTTAGATGAGAAGAATCTGCTGGTCACAGAGGGCAGCAGTGTTTATAAGTACAATCTGGATACGAAGGAAAAAGAGGAATTTTTCAGCTGGATGGACTGTAATATTTCCAGCTCCAGCGTGAGCAGCTACGGAGTCCTGTCCGATGGAAGAATCGCAGCTTATCTTCAGAACTGGAACTCCAACGGAAACCAGACGGAGATCGCACTGATCAAAGAAGTGGATGCCAGTGAAGTGGCAGATACCGTAAATCTCACACTCGCCTGCATGTGGACAGGTTCAGACGTGGAGGAGAAGGTGATCGCATTTAACAAGAGTCAGGATAAGTATCATATCACAATGAAGTCTTATGGAGACGGCGCAGAGGAGTACGAGGATGCAGTGAACAGCTTCAACACGGCAGTGACATCGGATTCCAACATTGATCTGGTGCTTTTTAACGATTATTCCCAGGCGATCAATTTTGCATCCAAAGGATTAAATGTGGATCTGTATGGACTGCTGGACAAAGACACGGAACTTTCGAGAGATGATTTCCTTCCAAATGTACTCACTGCATGCGAGTATGATGGAAAACTGGCGATCCTGCCGCAGACCTTTACGTTACAGACGGTGATCGGAAAAGCGGATGATGTTGGAACGACACCGGGATGGACCGTGTCGGATATGAAGGCGCTGCTCGCATCCAAACCGGAAGGAACACAGCTTTTCTGGGGTATGGACCGGACGTCTGCATTGACAGCACTGATGAGTCTCGGCTATAATGATTTTATCAACTGGGAGGATGCAAGCTGTAATTTTGACAGTCAGGAATTTATAGATGTACTGGATTTTGCAAATATGTTCCCGGAAGAGTTTGAATATAGAGATGATATGGAAGACAGCACGGTTCTGCTGAGTCAGGGAAAACAGCTTTTAGATACTTATTATCTCAGTGATTTTGAGCAGGTACAGATGTACCGTGCGATTTTTGGAGGTCCGACAACATTTATTGGTTATCCGACCAGCGAGGGAAACGGAGCAATGCTGAGTCTGAACAATATTATTGGAATTTCCAATAGCTGTAAGGATGTCGATGGTGCATGGCAGTTTTTAAGGACATTTTATCTGCCAAAGAAGAGCAGCGACGGCGACAGTGATTACACTTATGGATTTTCCATTAGAAAAGACGATTTTGAAAAATATTGTCAGAACGCAATGAAAGCAGACTCTGACGGCGGAAGTACCTGGGGCTGGGGGGAATTCGAAGTTGAGATCCAGCCGGCGACACAGGAGGATGTAGATCAGGTAAAAGATCTTGTATACAATACAACCGCTGTTTCCGGTGCCGTTTCCGATGATATCACCAATATCATCAATGAGGAGGCAGCAGCCTATTTCTCAGGACAGAAGTCCGCAGAGGATGTGGCAAAAATTATCCAGAGCAGAATGCAGGTATATTTAAGTGAGACGAAGTAAGAAAAAGGATTTTAGTAAGGTTATAAAAAAACAGAATAAATCATGGTTTCATAGGCTGGTGTCAGGAGCGTTCCTGGCACCGAGCGTTCTGGGAGTACTGTTGTTTTTTGTACTCCCATTTCTTGTAGTGATCTATTTTTCCTTTGTGAATAATCCGGTGGCAAAAAAGTTTGTGGGACTGACAAATTACATCAATGTCATTCAAAATGGGGCATTCCGGACAGCAGTTGGAAATACACTATTTTTTTCGGTAGTGGCAGTGCCGCTTGCCGTGATCCTTGGCATGGCACTCGCATTTCTGCTGGATGCAGGCATTCCGTTAAAAAGTGAACTGCGGAGTTGTTTTCTGACACCGCTTATGGTGCCGACAGCGTCTATCGTGCTGATCTGGCAGGTGCTTTTTGATTACAATGGTGTTGTGAATGTGGCAGTGCAGAAGTTCGGCGGAGGACAGGTGGACTGGCTGAAATCTTCAGCAGGTCTTTTGGTCATTATTCTGCTGTTTTTATGGAAAAACTTAGGTTACAATATGATCCTCTTTTTGTCTGCGATGGGAAATATCCCAAAGGATATTATCGAGGTGGCAGAGTTGGACGGGGCAAACCGCTGGCAGATCTTCCTGCATGTTAAATTGCGGTATCTGTCACCGACGATCATGTTTGTGACGATACTTTCCATGATCAATTCGTTTAAGGTTTTCCGTGAGATTTATCTTCTGACAGGCGAGTATCCGTATGGTGCACTTTATATGCTGCAGCATTATATGAACAATACGTTTGCTTCGGCAGATTACCAGAAACTTTCCACGGCAGCAATTTATATGTCCTTTGTGATGATCGTCATTATGGGAATTTTATTTTGGGTGGAACATCATTTTGGAAAGGATTTGGAGGAAGAATGAAAAAGAGATCAGAACGAAAAAAATTATGTATCCGCATCTGCCTGACGGTGATCGCAGTGGTTACGGCGCTGATTTTTATCATGCCGATCGTTCTTACCATCAGCAATTCGTTTATGTCGGCAGCGGAGATCACCTCCAACTATGGTTCTATTTTCCAGAAAACGGATACCGGGGGCAAGCAGTACATCTCTCAGACGGTAAACCTCAAATTTATACCGGATATGGTGACTTTCTCACAGTATGCGACCGTGTTATTTAAGAGTCCGGACTATCTGTTGAAGTTTTGGAATTCCGTGATCTTAGTGGTGCCGATCGTGGTATTCCAGCTGGTGGTGGCAGTGCTCGCCGCATATGGCTTCACAAGGACCAGAGGAAAACTTTCCGCAATCGTCTTTTTTGCATATGTGATCTTAATGATGATGCCATATCAGGTTACACTGGTGCCAAATTATCTGGTCTTAAACTGGATGAAGCTACTGGATACGAACTGGAGTATATGGCTTCCGGGTATTTTTTCACCGTTTAGTGTGTACCTGATCACGAAGTATATGAGACGAATACCAGTGCCGCTCATCGAGGCGGCGAAGATTGACGGAGCCAACGAGTTTCAGGTCTTTACAAAGATATGTATTCCAATCTGTAAGGGCGTGATCACAACCTGTGCGATCCTGGTATTTATGGATTACTGGAATATGGTGGAACAGCCACTGCTGTTTTTTAACGATACAGATAAATACCCGCTGTCGATCTTTTTGTCAAAGATCAATGCGCAGGAAGTGGGACTGGCATTTGCAGTGGCGACCTTTTACATGATCCCAAGCCTTTTGATTTTCTTATACGGTGAGGATCAGCTGGTAGAAGGTATCGCTTATCAGGGCGGTGTCAAAGGATAGAAAATGGAGAGTTAAAAAGATGACAGATAGAAAAGATAAAATAAAGAATATCACAATTATATTTTTACTGGTGATGCTGATACTTACCTTTTTTTCCAATACGATCATGAATTATTCGCTTGTGGAAGTCAGCACACAGCAGGTGACAAGCGGTCAGATCACTTCCAAGGTGCGCGGAAGCGGTTCTGTGGAGGCGAGTGAGAGTTATTCCGTCACGATCGAGGAGACAAGGAAGATCGCAACGGTCAACGTGAAAAAGGATGCGGAAGTAGCAACCGGAGATTTACTGTTTACCTTAGAGGATACAGACAGTGATGAGTTAGATGCTGCAAAGAAGAGTTTAAACGAGGCACAGGCAGCCTATGAATCTGCAGTGCTTACCGCAGGGATCACAGTGGCAGAGCGCCAGAGCATTGAGGCTGGAAAGGGATCAAGCCTCACCCAGAAACAAAATGAGATCGCAGCAGCAAATCAGAGAGTGAAAGATGCGCAGGCGGCAGTGGATGCTGCACAGGCAAGTGTCGATAAGATCAAAGCACAGATCGATGCGGTCAGCAACTCAACGACAGACACAACTGCAGAGGAAAAGGCAGTGTTAGATGCAGAGAAAAAGAACAGTGAGGCGCAGGACAGCCTGACGAGTGCGGAGAGTGCTTATACGCCGGTGAAGAGTGCGTATGATACGGCGCTTTCAGGTTTGCAGAGCGCACAGAGTACGTATGATGAGGCAAAGACAGCATACGATAACCTACCATCAACCGCCACAGAAGCAGATAAACAAACGGCAAAAACATCGGTGGCGATTGCAGAGACAAAGCTGAAAGCAGCCAAAGCCACTTACGACGCCCGCAAGGATGATTTAAATAAAGTCCAGGGTTCCTACGATTCTGCAAAGTCCGCAGCAACCGACAGCAAGAATGCTCTGAGCAATGCAAACTACAATCTCTCCGTGAAAAAACTGACTGGCACGAACACAGCAGAAGCGAACAATCTGCAGGCGCAGTTGAACACGGCAACGGCGGCACTGACCGATGCAAACACAGCATTGACCAGTGCAACCAATGATCAGAAAAAAGTGACCGATAAGATCAGTGGAGAGGTGACGATCGCATCTGCCTATAAAACAATGACAGATCTGCAGGAAGAAGTAGCAAAATTACAGGCGAAATCCATCGGAACAGAGATCACATCACCAATATCAGGAACTGTTACTGATATTGCAGTGACAGCAGGAACTACAGTCAACGCCAATGATGTCATGATGACCATTCAGCCGGAAAACAAAGCGTATGTGTTACAGTTCTCTGTGACTGAAAATCAGGCAAAGAAGGTCAGAGTCGGAGATACAGCGGAAATACTGAATAACTGGTACGGAAATGATGTTTCCGCAGTCGTGTCAGCCATCCGCAAAGATCCACAGAACCGCTCCAACAGTATTATCATCTGTGAGATGAAAGGGGATGTGTCAGTCGGAGACAGCTATACACTGTCTATCGGGGAGCAGAGCTCCAACTATGACACGATCGTACCGACGAGTGCTATCCGGGAAGATTCCAATGGAAAATTCATTCTGATCATAGAGTCAAAGAGCACACCGCTTGGAAACCGCTACTATGCGAGACGTGTGGATGTGGATGTTATCACATCAGACGATACAAAATCAGCAGTGACCGGAGCTTTGGAAGGATATGAGTATGTGATCACAACGACTACAAAACCGATCAAGGAAAACGAACAGGTACGTCTGGCATCAGAATAAGCAGAAAGGAATGACACATGAAGGTAAAGCAGTACAGAAAAATACTTCTATTAGTGCTGATGATATGTGCTGCCATTCTTTTCGGCTGTGTGGAACGGGCACTCGGCAGACAGCTTTCCACACAGCAGATCGCATCAGAGTGGTCAGCAGAAGACAGTTATGCACAGATTTCCTGCTTTTTTTCCAAAGATGCAGCAGTGACGAAGGACTATGTGATACAGCTGGAACAGAAATTAAAAACTGCATTGCAGGAGGCGTCAGAGGATACATCGGATGTAAACGGAAGAACGCTGGTGGACTGTTACAGCACAAAAGGGGAACTTACCCTTTATTCTGACCGGGCATCTATCACGGCGAGAGCATTCGGTGTTGGAGGAGATTTTTTCACATTTCATCCGCTGAAACTGTTGTCCGGCAGCTATTTTGATGGAGAAGATTTAAACAAAGACGGTGTGGTCATTGATGAAAATGTTGCATGGCAGTTATTTGGTTCCAACAATGTCGCAGGAATGTATGTGGAGATCAACGGAGTACAGTATCCGGTGCGCGGTGTGGTAAAAAGCGATAAGGGATATTTCAGTGATGCGGCGGACGAGGAAGCAGCAACCGTTTATGTCTCTTATGAGATTTTAGAAGGCGGATCAGGCAGCAGTACTGGCGGCATGGACAGCGCAGCAGCCAGCACACCGGCAGCGGGCACGACGGATTCAAAGGGTGGAAGTTACGGACAGGCAGCTGGAACGACGCTTGACAGCTATGAGCTTCTCATCAAAAATCCGGTGCAGAAGTTTGGATTCAATGCATTAAAAGAAGCATTGGGATTGGATGAAAGCAGTTATGAGATCGTTGAAAATTCTTCCCGTTTTGGATTGATGAATCGTTTTACGGTATTAAGAAATTTTGGGATCCGTTCGATGAATACAAAGAATATTGTTTTTCCATATTGGGAAAACCGGGCGAGAGCTTATGAGGATCTTGCAGCGTTGCTGTTGATTCTGGAATTGTTATGTCTGGTCTATCCGGTCATTTTTGCAGCCGGGAAAATACACTGGCTGTGGAAACACAAGACTGAAATCCGACAGAAGCTGGTGCAGTGGATCAAGGTGTTCGTGAAAGAGCTGCGGATCTGGATGAAGCATGTGAAAGCACAAGAACGTCCGGTGAAAAAAAAGTGACATTGGAAAAAATAAAGGAGTGGCGGTATTCAGGACAGAATACCGCCTTGATGTATTTATGAAAAGAATTGTTTTGTTGGTTGGCGGCGTGGAAACGCTTGCCTACTTTTCCATACAGATGGGAAATGAATGGAAGCGCATGGGCTATAAGGTGTTCTATTTTGACTTGGAGGATGAGATGAACAGCGCCAAAAAGCTACGCAGATTTATCAAGCCGGGGGAGACAGTGCTTGTCACGTTTAACTTTGAAGGTCTGGAAAAAGAGGCAGGCGTTTACCGTGAAGGCATTGGCTATGTATGGGATGAATATGCAGTTCCGTGTTACAACATCGCCGTCGATCATCCGTATTATTACCATGAGAGACTTGCTGATCTTCCGGAAAAATATTACCACATCAGCATCGACCGGCTGCATGAGGCTTATTTTAAGCATTTCTATCCGGAGTTTACGCACCGTGGATTTCTTCCGCTTGCAGGAAGTAGTTTAGAAGAGTTATGTAAACCAAATACCGGTAAGGAAGATGAAAAACAATCGGTTGAATATCCGGCAGAAGCAATTAGGAAGCCTGTTGAGAAAAAATACAATGTCATTATGACAGGAAACTTTACCCCGACGTCTTTCTGTGAACCGTATATCCACTGGATCAACGATGAATATGCAGCCTTTTATCAGGGGATCATCGATGACATCATTGCGCATCCGCATCGCACGGTCGAGGAAGTGGCATTGGAACACTGCGAGCGTGAGATGGGGGAGAATACTTATAAGGATCTCCGCATGGCGCTGCACCGCATGATATTTATTGATATCTATGTGCGCAATTACTGGCGCAGGGAGGCGGTAAAAGTGCTGGTGGACGCAGGAATACAGGTGGATGTATTGGGCAAGGGCTGGGATGAACTCACCTGCGGTCACCCGGAAAACATGATCCTGCATCCGCAGACAACCTCAGAGGAGTGTTTAAAAGCAATTGCGGCGTCCAAAATATCATTAAACGTCATGCCATGGTTTAAGGACGGAGCACATGACCGTGTCTTCAATTCAATTTTAAATGGCACTGTCAGCGTGACTGATACGAGCAAATATCTTTGCGGGGAATTAAAAGAAGGACAGGGCGTATGTTATTACGATCTTGCCTATATGGAAAAACTGCCGGAGCTGGTGAGAGATCTGCTGGCGGACGATGCACGCCGGGAGGAGATCGTAAGAGCCGGTATCCCTGTGGTGGAAGAAAAACATACGTGGATCAGGCGGGCACATCAGCTGCTGGAATGGATCGAGGAAGATGCACGCGGGACAGACAGAAAAGATTGAGAGAGAAACGGGAGTAATCGGAGAAAAGCGAAGAATTCCGCATAAAACAGTTGCATTTTGCAGATAATGAGGGTATAATGTCGGAAGAAATTGGCAGTGACGAAAGCTACGACCGCAAAGCTGTTTCAGAGAGCCGGTGGCAGGTGTAAACCGGTGCAGTGAGTAAGGTCTTTCCACTTTCAGAGCCGGTGATGAAAGTCACAAGGTTCGTACCCTGTATCGTACGTTTGAGAGGTCGGAAGAAGATCTGTTCTTTAACATAGAGAAAGAGAGGCAGAGTGTTCCGGCAATATGGGTGGCAACGCGGAAGAGAATACAGCCTTTCGTCCCATGTGTTTTGGCACAGGGGCGGAAGGCTTTTGTGTTATAAAAAAGAAAAAGGAGCTTAGAAAAAATGATCGATTTAAAATTTTTAAGAGAAAATCCGGAAATCGTAAAACAGAACATTAAGAACAAATTCCAGGATCAGAAATTACCGTTAGTAGACGAAGTGATCGAGTTAGATGCGAAGGCAAGAGCAACACAGAAAGAGGCAGATGAGCTTCGTGCAAGCCGCAACACCTTATCCAAACAGATCGGACAGTTAATGGGACAGGGCAAGAAGGAGGAGGCTGAGGCAGTAAAGGCACAGGTAAGCGCCAATGCAGCCCGCCTTGCTGAGTTAGAAGAAACAGAGAAAGAGTTACAGGAAAAAGTAACAAAGATCATGATGGTGATCCCAAACATCATCGATCCGTCTGTTCCAATCGGAAAAGATGACAGCTGCAACGTGGAGATCGAAAAATTCGGCGAACCTGTCGTTCCTGATTTTGAAATCCCATATCACACAGATATCATGGATCGTTTTGATGGAATCGACCTCGATGCAGCCGGAAAAGTTGCAGGAAACGGTTTCTATTATTTAATGGGTGATATCGCAAGAATCCATTCCGCAGTGATCTCCTACGCAAGGGATTTCATGATCAACCGCGGATTTACCTACTGTGTACCGCCATTCATGATCCGAAGCAACGTTGTGACAGGTGTTATGAGTTTTGACGAGATGGACGCTATGATGTACAAGATCGAGGGAGAGGATCTCTACCTGATCGGTACTTCCGAGCACTCCATGATCGGTAAATTCATCGACACGATCAACGATGAAGAAAAATTACCATACACACTGACTTCTTACTCTCCATGTTTCCGTAAGGAAAAAGGAGCACACGGTATCGAGGAACGTGGTGTATACCGTATCCACCAGTTCGAGAAACAGGAAATGATCGTTGTCTGCAGACCGGAAGAATCCAAAGTCTGGTATGATAAATTATGGCAGAACACTGTTGACCTGTTCCGCAGCTTAGATATCCCGGTCCGTACATTAGAGTGCTGCTCCGGCGATCTCGCTGACTTAAAAGTAAAATCCTGCGACGTAGAGGCATGGTCTCCAAGACAGAAGAAATACTTCGAAGTTGGAAGCTGCTCAAACTTAGGAGATGCACAGGCAAGACGTTTAAAAATCAGGGTAAAAGGAAAAGACGGAAACAAATATTTTGCACATACCTTAAACAACACAGTTGTTGCTCCGCCACGTATGCTGATCGCATTCTTAGAGAACAACTTAAATGAGGACGGAAGCGTCAATATTCCAAAAGCACTTCAGCCATATATGGGTGGAATTGAGAAGATCGTTCCAAAACACTAAGAAGAAACAGAAAAGTAAGAACAAATAAAAAAGAATGTATCCGGAGGAAATTGATCCGGATACATTCTTTTTTTCATACGGAATTATTTTTCATAAATGCAGTGGGTTCCCTGATGCTGCATCAGTCCGCCAAGACATTTTTTGTTACAGCGGACGCAGCGGTGGATCTGGTCGGTCTGATTGTTTTTCAGTTTGTTCACCCAGTCAGGATCAGCCAGTAACTGACGGCTCATGGCAGCACACTGAATACGGCCATCTGCTAACTGTTTTTCCACAAAATCAGGATCGGTAAGTCCGCCGACACCACAGATTGGGAGATTCGTGTATTGTCTGACTTCATCGCAGAATTTCAGGAAACATCCCGGTTCACCGAAATACGGATGGTTTTTCGGTGGAATGGTATTCTCAAGATCAGAATGGTTTGCGAGTGTGACATGGAAGCTTGTAACGCCTGCCTTTTCAAGCATTGGAACAAATACCTTCAGCTCATCCTCGATAACACCTGCATTTCCGTAGTGCGGATTCTCCTGACGGACGGCAAGCTTGTAATCGATTGGCATATCCGGCAGTTTTTCGCGGACGGCAGAAACAGCCTCCACTGCAAAACGGGCACGGTTTTCGGCAGTTCCGCCGTATTCATCGGTGCGGTGGTTGTAAATGGAAGAACTGAAACTTCCACACATACGGTCACCGTGGATCTGGATCATATCAAATCCTGCTTTTTTTGCGAGAACAGCGGCAGTGCCGAAAGCAGAGGTGATCTCTTTTACTTTTTTGTGAGGCATATTCGTAATATATGGAGCAACCTCATTATTTAAAAGAGGGCGGAGTTCCTGCATGCTGATCCGTTTTGTGAGCACGCCCGGAACATATTTTAACATGGCTTTGATATTGGAATCGGACTGATGAAGCTGGGCGCATACCTTACAGTCATTGTCATGGGCGATTCCGATCACTTTTTCATAGAATGCAAAGCCTTTTTTGTCAAAAAGTGATTTTCCGAAATGACTTTTTCCAACCGGAACGTCTCCGACAATGATCATAGCGCAGCCGCCAGCTGCGATCCGGCGTATTTTTTCAAAGTAATCTTCATCCGATAAACCGAATGTTGTAGGGGCAAAAATAATGCGGTTTTTTAAGGTTAATCCTCCATAATTGAAGGGAGTCTGAATTGTTTCGTACATAATCTCACACTTTCTGAATTGATATTTTACACAGCAGATTAAAAAGGAGCTGCTGCTCCTCATTGGTAAGACCGGTCAATTTGGTGGCATCCCAGTCGAAAAGTACCTGATGGCAGACATCAAAAGCCTGTTTCCCAAGAGGGGTTAAGGTTAACCGGTAACTGCGGCCGGATTTCTTTTCTTTGATCAGAAAACCATCTTCTGCAAGTTTCGCAACGGAGCGCTGCGAATGTCCCCAGTCCAGTTTTAAGGCGCTGGTCAGTTCTGATGGGGTACACTCAGGATGTTTGCCCACATAAATGATAAAGTACATCTGACCAAAGTTAAGACCTAACTCATGGAGCTTTTCTGTTGTGTAAGCAGCAAATTCTTTATATAGTTCAGTTGTATAGTAGGAAAGAGTTGATATTAGCATAAATCCTCCTTACATCGCAAAGCGAAATCCAATTTTCATATCGAAAACTGAGTATTTACGTTTCCAACTGCACACAGTATAAAACCAATACTTGACTTTGTCAAGTAAGAAAATAAAAAAAAGTTGTATGAGTTTTTGACCGGATGACTTGTGATCTTTTATCATTCGGGTAAAAACCCATACAACTGTTCCTGCTTATTCAGAAATATGATTTTCGCGCATATATTCACCAATTTTTTTATCACAGGCAAGAATGTGGTTTGCAAGCCAGTTCAGTAAAAACTGGATCAGATCAAGAAGATATACCTGCTGGTTGTCATCCAGATCCTCCATTTCATCCAGATCGATATTTACAAGACGGTCTACAAATGCAGCGTGTGCCCGTTTCTGTGAAGGAAGTTCAGGATAATGGATGCGCTCCATCAGAGCCTCTTCCTCGCTGAAATGTAATTCCGTATATTCTCTCAGTTCTGCCAGCAGACGCATGATCTCATCGTATTTATCATGTAAAAGCTGGTCGTGGATGAGGTCATTGGTATCACTGATGATCTCAAACAGCTTGCGGTGCTCATCATCGACAAATGTGATGCCGGTTTTGTATTTGTCCGTGAATGCAAATGGATCCTCTGTAGATTCTTCCGTAGGGATCATTTTCCCGATCATCATATCGCTGCTTAAAATATGATGATAAAGCCAGTGCACGAGGTAAGTAAGAAGTTCATTTAACGATCTCTTGGCATTGCGTGGTGATGTGGTATCCAGTTTAAATTCGTTGATCGTCTTTGCAAATGCAGCATGTTCTGTCTTCTGGAGAGGAAGCTCAGGATCATGGATACTCTCCATATAAGCCTCCTCATGAGCAAGGTGCGTAGCTGCGTAATCTTTCAGGTTTGCGATCAGGCTTTGACCGATGGCTGTCACATCCTCTGTTTTCTCAACTAATTCGAATGCTTCATTTATCATCTGGAACAGACGCTTGTGTTCTTCATCGATTGCATCAATATGAAGCATACAGTCTTCTGTAAATTCGTACATAAAATCCTCCTTCTGTGTGTCATAAATCCGCAGCGCTTACGGAAAAGTGCAGTGGAATGTCTTTCGTGTTGCTACATTTATGTCATCATCATAGCACATGCTGGAAGAAAATTACAGTTGTTTTCGTGGAAATTATGCCATACTTTTACAGGTACTACGGATGAAATTTGCAATAATCCTTTTCATCGATTCAAATTAATGATATAATTTTTCTGAAATGTTGACAGATATACATTTTATCTTTCTAAAATGTTGATGATTTACATTAAAAAGTGTTATTTATGTTGATCAGAGGTGCCTTATGTTAAAAAGAAAAGCAACAAATTTTATGAAAAACTGGATAAACACAAAGGATAAGAAGTGCCTTGTCGTTCAGGGTGCCAGACAAACAGGAAAGACATATACCGTTGAACGTTTTGCCGAAGAAAATTATGAAGAACTGGTTGAAATTAATTTTAAACAGATGCCTTCTGCGATGGAGATATTTTCTGGAGATCTTACCGTAGATGCTATGGTTATGGGTATGCGGTTCCGCTTCCCTGAAAAGAAAATTATTCCTGGAAAAACATTGATTTTTCTGGATGAAATTCAGGAATGTCAGGAAGCGGTCACATCACTTAAATTTTGGGCGATAGATAATAAATATGATGTAATTGTATCTGGCTCACTTCTTGGAATCGATTACAAACGTGCCTCTTCTTATCCGGTTGGATATGTTGATTATTTGAAAATGTATGGGATTGATTTTGAAGAGTTTCTGTGGGGAATGGGAATATCCGGGGATATGATAGAAAATCTCTGTGGTTATCTGCGTTCTAAAATGATTGTGCCTGAAGCAATTCATTCGCAAATGATGAATTATTACAGACAGTACATTGCAATAGGTGGTATGCCAGAGGCAGTACAGAAATATATAGACACAAAAGATTTTAGGGAAATTGACAGGATACAGCGCAGCCTCTTACAGGGATACCAGTATGACATAGCACATTATGCAACAGCTGAGGAAAAGGTAAAAGCAGAGAAGTGTTATCTTTCTCTTGCAAAACAGTTACTGGATAAGGAAAACCATAAATTTCAATATAAAGAGGTCGAGCATGGTGGTCGGGCACAAAAATATTTTTCAAGTATTGAGTGGCTGCTTCGTGCGGATATGGTGCATTTATGCAAACTGGTAACAGATGTCAGATTTGATCTGGATGACTATGCAAGAGATGACTTTTTCAGGGCATACACAACGGATTTATCTCTTTTGATGGCGATGAAAGATTTTTCATTAAAGCAACATATCGTAGAAAATACGTTATTCGGAAACTCAAAAGGCGGTATATATGAATGTGCCATAGCAGATGCACTTTACAAGAAAGGATATCCGTTATATTTCTATAAAAATGAGACAACCAAGAGAAGAATTGATGTTATGATCCAAAAAGATGGTGTGGTAGTTCCGATTGAGGTTAAAAGTGGAAATACGCGGGCTAATTCCTTAAAATCTATTTTGAAAATGAATGCAGACATTCCTTATGGATACAAGTTTGTTGATGGTAATATAGGTGTAAGTGATGATGGTATCATTACATTACCGTTATATATGATCGCGTTTATTTAAAGTATTATTTTTTTGACTTTGTGATATAATATTTTTAAAAGCTATACCATTAAGCGTTTCGGACGTTTGCGAGAAGATGTTTACATCACTTGGCGTAATGGCAAGGCTTTTTCTTTTCCATTTATATTTTTTTAAAATATTATCACTGGATTCCCATAATACATTGTAGCTGTAGTTCCCGGTTATTACTTGGTATGTTATAATCAGGAGGACAAGGAACAATGAACGCAGTAGGCTGTAGTTCCCGGTTATTACTTGGTATGTTATAATATAGTGAAATCACAGCAAAACAGAAAGGGGGCTGTAGTTCCCGGTTATTACTTGGTATGTTATAATGCGTTGAAAAGCCCTGTACACCTCAGACAAGCTGTAGTTCCCGGTTATTACTTGGTATGTTATAATATTTTTGGTTTCATAGTCCAAGTCTTTACGGCTGTAGTTCCCGGTTATTACTTGGTATGTTATAATAAATCGTCTGATATAAAGATTACGACTACTGCTGTAGTTCCCGGTTATTACTTGGTATGTTATAATCTTTCATCCCGGCAAGCCATTCTGTTTTTGCTGTAGTTCCCGGCTATTACTTGGTATGTTATAATCCATCACTTTTGATGTTGCTGGTGTCACTTGCTGTAGTTCCCGGTTATTACTTGGTATGTTATAATAAATTACTTTCATTCTGCGTGCCGCTTCATGCTGTAGTTCCCGGTTATTACTTGGTATGTTATAATTAACAACAGTTCCAATATATGGTAAATATGCTGTAGTTCCCGGTTATTACTTGGTATGTTATAATAGAAGATAATCTTTTTTAGAAAACTCTACGCTGTAGTTCCCGGTTATTACTTGGTATGTTATAATTTTTCAAGGATTTAGGAAGAGAGACAGAAGGCTGTAGTTCCCGGTTATTACTTGGTATGTTATAATTCAAGATCTTGAAAATTGGATTATATCAGAGCTGTAGTTCCCGGTTATTACTTGGTATGTTATAATTCTTGATAGCCGAATACACCTCTTTTTCTCGCTGTAGTTCCCGGTTATTACTTGGTATGTTATAATAAGCCATAGAAGTCTATGCGACTAATGGAGGCTGTAGTTCCCGGTTATTACTTGGTATGTTATAATATATCCACTGCTTTCCAGTCAATAATTGGAGCTGTAGTTCCCGGTTATTACTTGGTATGTTATAATTCTTAGAAACTGCATTGAGTGACAGAATAGCTGTAGTTCCCGGTTATTACTTGGTATGTTATAATAGATTGTCATACCCAAGTAAATAGGTGTGGCTGTAGTTCCCGGTTATTACTTGGTATGTTATAATATTCAAAATTTAATTGTGCTCCGACTATCTGCTGTAGTTCCCGGTTATTACTTGGTATGTTATAATTGCTTCACATTTAACACGTTTTACATCAATAGCTGTAGTTCCCGGTTATTACTTGGTATGTTATAATTCAGAATACGGAACACCAATTCGCCAATTAGCTGTAGTTCCCGGTTATTACTTGGTATGTTATAATTGTGTTAATAAATTTACTTTGTCACTGCCCGCTGTAGTTCCCGGTTATTACTTGGTATGTTATAATAGATTTTCATACCCAAGTAAATAGGCGTGGCTGTAGTTCCCGGTTATTACTTGGTATGTTATAATGCAATCCTCCAGAGCACTGAGACACCAGTAGCTGTAGTTCCCGGTTATTACTTGGTATGTTATAATAATCCGACAAACATTCCCGCTCCCACTATTGCTGTAGTTCCCGGTTATTACTTGGTATGTTATAATGAACGATGATGAAAAGTGTTGCTGCGGGAAGCTGTAGTTCCCGGTTATTACTTGGTATGTTATAATACGGTAGAAGCCGCCCTGCTGTTCCTCTGCGCTGTAGTTCCCGGTTATTACTTGGTATGTTATAATTGGTACGCCTATTTACTTAGGTATGTCAATGCTGTAGTTCCCGGTTATTACTTGGTATGTTATAATTTTTTATAGAATAAAAGGCGCAAAACCTTGGCTGTAGTTCCCGGTTATTACTTGGTATGTTATAATCTGGGGGCAGAACTTATAAGCACTTCGTACGCTGTAGTTCCCGGTTATTACTTGGTATGTTATAATTTACAAGTCTGCGGCTTATGCCTTTACCTAGCTGTAGTTCCCGGTTATTACTTGGTATGTTATAATTCCACAGGCACAACATTCACACCGTATCTCGCTGTAGTTCCCGGTTATTACTTGGTATGTTATAATTTTAAGCATATAGAGCCTTTTTTTGGAACAGCTGTAGTTCCCGGTTATTACTTGGTATGTTATAATTTATAGAATAAAAGGCGCAAAATCTTGGTGGCTGTAGTTCCCGGTTATTACTTGGTATGTTATAATAATGATGCGGAAAATAAAACAAGTGCTTTTGCTGTAGTTCCCGGTTATTACTTGGTATGTTATAATACTTATAATCAATTGTCGTTAATTCATGGAGCTGTAGTTCCCGGTTATTACTTGGTATGTTATAATTCAGGCGGTTCTAACACAGAACAGAGGTTTGCTGTAGTTCCCGGTTATTACTTGGTATGTTATAATTGATAAGTCAACTTCAATATCCCCTTTTATGCTGTAGTTCCCGGTTATTACTTGGTATGTTATAATCACGTTCCTTTCTTGCTTTGCATTTCGCCGGCTGTAGTTCCCGGTTATTACTTGGTATGTTATAATAGGCAGAGGACATGCACATGATCGAAAGACGCTGTAGTTCCCGGTTATTACTTGGTATGTTATAATACCAGCGCACAGAGAGTGCAAAGGTTGCATGCTGTAGTTCCCGGTTATTACTTGGTATGTTATAATAAACGCAAATGAAAGAAAACGTGTGCGTTGGCTGTAGTTCCCGGTTATTACTTGGTATGTTATAATTTTGAAGATCAGCAGCAGGCAGCGGGAGAGGCTGTAGTTCCCGGTTATTACTTGGTATGTTATAATGAAAGACAAGGTGAAGACAGCCGGGAACGGCTGTAGTTCCCGGTTATTACTTGGTATGTTATAATCTTGCAGAGTAGGCAAGGGAACACACAAAGGCTGTAGTTCCCGGTTATTACTTGGTATGTTATAATTCCAGAAGTGCTGCTGCCGTGGCGTTTGCCGCTGTAGTTCCCGGTTATTACTTGGTATGTTATAATCTGGCACCTTATGACAAATACAGAGTTTGTGCTGTAGTTCCCGGTTATTACTTGGTATGTTATAATTTAACCAGCGCATACAGGTTAACCACATAAGCTGTAGTTCCCGGTTATTACTTGGTATGTTATAATGCAAAACCCGGTATCTATATACTGTTGCCAGCTGTAGTTCCCGGTTATTACTTGGTATGTTATAATAGGGAACGGTAAACCCTGCATAATCCCAGTGATTATGCAGGGTTTTATCTTTCAAAAAACAAGTAAAAAGTGATTCTAATAGATGAAAAAAACTCATTTTAAGTTTTTGCATCGTAAAAGAAGCCTGCTCATTCGTGAAACACTTCTTTACGCAGCAAAGCAGCAAGTGTTTTATTGCTGAATGAAAATAACTTACTTTCTGTAATATCTATAAAAAATATCTGCCCAATAAAGTTATTTATATGATATCATGGATACTATAAAGAAAACCTATTTGATGCTTTTTCATAGTTTTCAGTTAAATGAAGTATTAATTAGAGGCGGTACATATTTGCAAATAAGAAAGACGAGCAAATAGCACAAAAATTTCATAAAAACACAATACAAAAAGGAGTCCCTCCATGCAATCATACAACGACCTACAATCACAATTAAAAACAATAGACCATAAAAGTTACCCATTATACAAATCCCTGCGCGGAAGTTACCAGTTTCCCAAATACATATTGTCGATTGACCATGTGCAGGGCGATCCGTTTGCGGCGCCATCGGATGTGAGGGTGACAGTGGATGCGAAGGCAGCCGGATTCCCGGCATTTGCAATGAAAGATAAGCTGACAAGAACCGCGTTGGCGGATGAACTGCTTCGCAATTTTGCGGCAAAAGTGAATCAGTTCAACTTTAAAGCGAAGGGATCCGGGAAAAGCGGGCTGATCTCAGTGACACACTGCGGACAGGAAGTGCTGCAGAGGACAGCATGTGAAATCAGTGAAAAAGAGATCACCGCCAGATTTGCAGTCGGGTTTCCTGCAAATGGAAGAACGATTAATGCAAAAGAACTCGAAAAAATCTTATTTGAATATCTGCCACAGTGCGTGGAGCAGTCTTTTTATTATAAAAATCTGAATGCGCAAAAAGTAAAAGAGGCTGTGGAACTGGCAGAAGATCAGCAGGCAATCCGTGAGAAGCTGCTAGAACTTGGGCTGGCTGCGTTTGTGGCGGATGACTCTGTGCTGCCAAGGGAGAGCGGTATCTCTTCCAAGCCAATGAAGCAGTCTGTGAAATTTGTTTCTCCGGAAACAATGCGTGTGACATTAGAACTGCCGCACCGGGGGAAGATTACAGGAATGGGAGTTCCCAAAGGGATCACCATGATCGTAGGCGGCGGTTATCATGGAAAATCTACACTTTTAAATGCGTTGGAATTAGGCGTATACAATCATATTGCCGGAGATGGCAGGGAATATGTGATCGCAGATGAAACGGCACAAAAGCTCCGCTCTGAGGACGGAAGATTTATCAAAAATGTAGATATTTCCATGTTTATCAATGATCTTCCAAACGGCAGGGATACGAAGGATTTTTCGACTGCTGATGCGAGTGGAAGCACGTCCCAGGCGGCTGGCATCGTGGAAGCGGTTGAGGCTGGCAGCAGACTGCTTTTGCTGGATGAGGATACTTCTGCAACCAATTTTATGGTGCGGGATGCGTTTATGCAGAAAGTGGTAAGCCCGGACAAAGAGCCGATCACACCGTTTTTATCCAGAGCAGAGGATCTGTATGAAAAAGCAGGAATTTCTACCATTCTGGTTGCGGGAAGTTCGGGAGCATTTTTCCACATTGCAGACACTGTGATCCAGATGGATCAGTATGAACCTGTGGATATCACAGAGAAAGCAAAGAACCTGTGTGGACAATTTCCAATCATGCAGGAGACAGCAAAACCATTTGTTTTACCGGATAGCCACCGTGTCATGGAAAAAGACAGGAATGGAGCGGTAAAACGCAGGGACTACCGGAGCGGAGAAGTGAAAAAAGGCGAGCCGGAGCGCTTGAAGGTAAAGACGCTTGGTGTGGATGGCTTTATGCTTGGAAAACAGAATGTCGACCTGCGCTATATCGAGCAGTTGATCGACAGCGAGCAGACGGCGGCACTGGGACTGCTTTTGAAATATACTGTGGAACATCTGGTGGATGGAAAGCGTACCATTTCAGAAACGGCACAGTGGTTAGAACAAAAGTTAGAGCAGGAAGGAATGGTATTTGCCGCAGAGCATGGCGTTATCTCCGGTGGATACGCAATCCCAAGAATTCAGGAGATTTATTCCTGCCTGAACCGCTATCGGGTGTAAATTATTGTAAAAATGAAACAGAGTATATTTTTATAAAATTCCTGAATATAGAACAATGTAAAGTATTGTGTAAAGGAGTTTCGCAATCATCGGTTAAGGAAGGAAGTTTATTATGCGTCCCAAAATCACAAAACAGAATATAAAAACGCTGTTGGAAACAAAGTTTATCAAAGTATTTGATCTTCAGTATGCCGAAGGCAGGCATTACTATAATGCAACAAGACGGAGTGCAGATGATCTGGTGGCAGTGAAGTCTACGGAAGAATTTCAAAATATGCTTCCGGATGCGGTGAGCTGCATCACGATCTGGAATCCATCCAACGGTGAGCCAAAACTGTTGTTGAACCGTGAATTCCGTTACCCGGCAGGACAATTTCTGTTAAGTGTCCCGGCGGGACTGATCGATCCGGCAGATAAAGAGGAAGACGAACCATTGCTTGTGACTGCGAAAAGAGAACTGAGGGAAGAGACCGGAATAGAGGTTTTGGATACGGATGAACTGGAAGTGATCAATCCATGCCTTTTCAGCACACCGGGAATGACGGATGAGAGCAACGCACTTGTGAAAATCGTGTTAAACCGGGATACTTTGACAGGTATGTCACAGGACGGTGCAGAGGGAAGCGAGTGTTTTGACGGCTTTTCTTTTCTGACAAAAGAGCAGGCGCAGAAAATTTTAAAGGACGGTGTTGATGAGTACGGCATTTTCTATTCCGTGTATACATGGACAGCATTGACCTATTTTGTGGCAGATATGTGGAATCGAAACCCTATTTACAAATGCATAAAAAAATAGGATAATAGCTGTGAAAATAACAACATATTCTTTATAAGAAGAAACAGCATTCCAAGAATGCAAAGCCATTCGAAAGGTATAAAGTATTTTTGGATTGCAAAGCATCGGAAAGATGTTTTAGAAGGTAATACATATGGAAATTGAGAGATTAGGTGAAAATAAGATCAGATGTGCACTGTCTGAAGAAGAAATCCGTGAAATGGGATACAATATTGATGAGATTATTGGAAATACCGAGGTGACGCAGGAGTTTATGCGTGCGGTGGTGGAACTGGTAGAGGAGCAGGGCAATATCAGTATGCAGAATATTTCACCGGTAGTGAAGGCAGAACTTTTGCAGGATCACAGCATGGCGATCACGTTTGGCGGAGATTCCGAGATGAGTTTTAAGAATCTTGTGGATACGGTCGGACAGCTGATGAACCAGCTCGCACCGGAAAAATTATCAGAATTTCGGCAGATGAATAAAGAGGAAAAACAGAGTGCTATCGATGATTTCCTCGAAAAATATAAGGCAAAGCACAGCCAGGATGCAAAAAAGACAGAGACAGAAGATGCAAATGGTACTGAGCAGAAAGAGGACAATGAAATTTTTGAGACATCGGTTCCGTTTAGTCTGGAGTTTTCCAGTCTGGATGAAATGCTGCGATTGATCCGTCTGGCACCATTTACAGAAAAAATGCCTACAAGCAGTCTTTATAAATTCCAGCAAAAATACTATCTTGTGATGGATCTGATCCATTTTTCAAGGGAAGAATTACGGCCATTTGCGTTTACAATTGTAGAATATAACAATTGCCGTTATGCTGAGGTCGGACAAATTGCATTTATAAAAGAACACGGAAAATGTATTGTAGAAAATGAGGCACTGCAAACGCTGATGCAATTGTAAAAAGTGATGAAAATTTTTCAGGCAATAGACAAATGTGCCAAATGTCAGAAAAAATATTGTTACTTTTGCCGATGAATTTCATGCGCTAAAATCTACCATATATGCTATTATAGTTGAGGCGCACGTACGAGATATAGTGCACTGTAAATGAAAATATGTTATGTGGGAGATTGGTTATGAGCAGAGAGCAGCTTTTAGAACTTGAAGATGTGAAGAGAAGTTTACTGGTACAGGCATACCGTATGAAACAGGAGCATCCGCATATGTCGCCGGTTGGAATTGAGATGGAGATGTATTCTGCTTTGATGGCTGAAGTAAAAGAGATCACAACGAGAATCCAGATGAGCGCAGAGGCATAGGTGACAACCAATAAGTTTTTCGGGCAGGCTTTTTCAGAGATGAAAGAACCTGCCTTTATTATGACAGAAAATACGATTTGAGTTTCTGTCAATAGATGATTGAAAAAAGAGGAGAACAACCATGAATTTTGCAGAGAGAAGAAAACAGGTTTTTGAGAAAATGGAGAGACAGTCAGCGTTGATCTTATTTTCCGGGATTGAGAGCCATGTGAGTGCAGATGAATATGCACCATTTGAGGCAGACAGAAACTTTTTTTATCTGACAGGATTAAGAAGAGACCATATGATTCTTTTGATGAAAAAGACATTGAAAGAGGAGCAGGTGATTCTATTTATCGAAGAAGCAGACCCGACACAGGAGCGCTGGTACGGAAGAAAAGTGACAGTGGATGAGGCAAAAGAGATTTCCGGTATCGATAATGTGATGTTTTTAGATTCTTTTGAGGGCGCTGTTGACCGCATGATGGCAAGGGAAGATATCGACAGCCTGTATTTTGACTGTTACAGATATCAGTTTGAGGACATGCCGGATTACAATATGATCAAAGCAAAAGAATTTGCAGAAAAATATCCGGGACATGCAGTGAAAAATATTTCGCAGGTGATCGCAGAACTGCGTATGCAAAAAGACGGGGATGAAGTAGCACTTGTGCGGGAGGCGATCGGCATTACCGATAAAGCATTGCAGTATGTGATGAAACATTTAGAGCCGGGAATGGCAGAATATCAGGCACAGGCTGATTTTGAATACATGATCCGCTATAACGGAGCGGAGGGAACTGCATTCCCTACCATCGCAGGAAGCGGTGCGAACGGAACCATGCTTCACTACGACACAAACCTTGACATTTGTGAGGATGGTTCTTTACTGCTGATGGATCTCGGGGCAAAATACCGCGGATACTGCGCAGATATCACAAGAACTTATCCGGTAAACGGAACATACACAGAGCGCCAGAGACAGGTTTACGACATTGTTTTAGCTGCAAACCGTGAGGTCGCAAAGACTGCAAAACCGGGCATGACGCTAAAAGAGTTAAATGAGATTGCAAAGAAAGTGCTTGCAGCAGGCTGCATGAAACTCGGTCTGATCGAAAAAGAGGACGAGATTGATACTTATTATATGCATGGCGTATCCCATCATCTTGGAATCGATGTGCATGATGTCACAGCGGCTTGCAATGACACATTACAACCGGGTGCCATCATTACTGATGAACCGGGACTTTACATTGACGAATGGGAGATCGGAATCCGTATCGAGGATGATCTTCTGATCACAGAGAACGGCTGTGAGTGTCTCTCAGAGGCAATTATCCGTGATCCGGACGAGATCGAAGCATTTATGAAAGACAGATAGAAATGAGGCAGAAATGAGTTGACCATTTCCGGTCACGATTATATAATAGCAATGGAAATTTTTTAGGAGGTGACATTCATGGACAGTTGTGATAGTGCGGGGCGAAAGAACAAAACCGATGGATTTTCTGAATGCTTTGGCACAGGGCAGATGTCTGTGGGCGTCTGACCTCTGTGATAATAGAATATGCCTTCTGAAACCACCGGTTTACATGCCTATACAATAGAGTGCACGCTTCGCGGACAATCTATTGTCATGAACTATAACAGCAGGAACTTACACATGCTGCTTGGAAGTAAAGCGGTGGTTTTTTATGCCCTTTTTTTCAGGGAGAACAGGAGGCAGAAATGCAAAAAGAAGTATTAAAAGAACCGACTTATGTAGAAGAATTATTAACATTATTCCGAAGCAATCTTGGAAAAGAAGAATTGCTCGAAAAAATCTCCGATTATCATGAGAGCGACATTGCGGATGCAATGGAGCAGATGACACCGGAGGAAAGAAAAAAACTCTATCCGTTGCTTGGAGAGGAGTATATTGCGGAAATCCTTTCCTATACCGAGGATGCGGCAGAGTATTTGCAGGAGATCAACCTGGAAAATGCTGCCAGAGTCATTTCGGAGATGGATTCCGATGATGCGGTCGATGTTCTGGAGAATCTGGATGCGGACACTAAGACCAGGATCGTTGATCTGCTGGATGATGATGCGGAAAAAGATGTCAAACTGATTTTATCTTATGAAGATGATGAGATCGGTAGCAAAATGACAACGAATTTTATCGTCATAGGAAAGAATCTGAACATCCGTCAGGCTACGCATGAGCTGATCCGTCAGGCGGGAGAGAACGATAATATCTCAACGATCTATGTAGTAGATGAAAATGAGCAGTATTATGGAGCAATCGATTTAAAAGACCTGATCGTGGCAAGAGATTATCAGAATCTGGACGATCTGATCTCGACTTCCTATCCGTATGTGGGAGCACATGAGAAAATCAGTGAGTGTATCGAACGGTTAAAAGACTACGCAGAGGATTCCATTCCGGTATTGTCAGAGGAAGGAAAAATCTTAGGAGTCATCACAGCTTATGACATTGTGGAAGCCGTGGATGAAGAGATGGGAGAGGACTATGCGAAGTTGGCAGGTCTTACCGCGGAAGAAGATTTGGAGGAGACGACGTTTCAGAGTATGAAAAAACGTCTCCCGTGGCTGATCATCCTGCTGTTTTTGGGAATGGTGGTATCTTCGGTTGTTGGAATTTTTGAGACGGTCGTTGCAGTGATCCCGATTGTGATGTGTTTCCAGTCATTGATTTTAGATATGGCAGGAAATGTCGGAACCCAGTCGCTGGCGGTGACGATCCGTGTGCTGATGGATGAAAATTTAAACCGGAAAGATAAATTTGGACTGATTTTGAAAGAGATGCGCATTGGTTTTGCAAATGGACTGTTTCTTGGAATTATGGCATTTGTATTTATCGGGCTTTATGTGTGTTTCATAAAAGGAAATGCGCTTTCCTATTCGTTTTTGATCTCAGGTTGTGTGGGAGTTTCCTTAATGCTTGCGATGGTGATCTCGAGCCTTGTCGGAACAACGATCCCACTGCTTTTCCATAAGATCAAAGTCGATCCGGCAGTCGCGTCAGGACCACTTATCACAACCGTGAATGATCTGGTAGCAGTGGTTACTTATTATGGACTGGTCTGGCTGTTTATGATCGAATTATTGAAGATTTAACATTTTGTATAGGTAATCTTTACCTTTTCTTTAGAATAATCCATGTGTATTTTAAGAATGAACCGTTATACTCGTTAACAGTAAAAATGTTACAGAGTATAGCGGAGGTCATTCCAAATGAAATATATCACATTTACAATCCCATGTTACAATTCAGAAAATTATATGCGAAGATGTGTGGATTCACTTTTGGTGGGCGGCGAGGATGTCGAGATCCTCATTATTGACGATGGTTCTTCCGACCGGACAGGTGCGATCGCAGATGAATACGAAATGCTTTATCCAAACATTGTAAAAGCGGTGCATAAGCCAAACGGCGGTCATGGTTCCGGTGTGAACAAAGGGCTGGAGCTGGCGCATGGACTTTATTATAAAGTCGTGGATTCCGACGACTGGTTCGACCGTGATGCTTATCTGAAAATGTTAGATAAAATAAAAAGTTTTGAAGTCGCACAGTTCCCAGATCTGATCATCTGTAATTATGTGTACGATCATCTGGATGAGGGAATCCAGATGATCGTACACATAATTACAGAAATGTATTTCCAACTGAAAAAATGTGCAACTGGAACACAATCGGACATTTTCATCCATCGCAGTATTTGATTATGCATGCACTTATGTTTCAGACGAAAGTATTGAGACAGTCGGGGGTAAAAC
>ULXS01047890.1_pt1 | contig 38521 bp, 30 predicted proteins | sample 1961421 | NCBI WGS metagenome assembly ULXS01 (sample SAMEA4835842, study PRJEB28245) | human gut metagenome | biome: gut microbiome; material: fecal sample | place: Denmark | collected 2008
CCCGCTTGCTCGTGCAGATGGGTGGCATGCCGTGGATGCCCCGCTGTTTTGCTTCGCAGGACACCGACCTCATTGCCGGATTCTCTTGTTCACGTCCCTCGCAAGGTTTCGAGCCTTTCAGTGCGGTTACTTTCTACAACGATCCTTCACGGGGTTGTTGCTTCGACCTTTGCAAGGCTGAGGAGAAGTTCTCACTGTTCTTTTCTTCGCGCTTCAGGAGGGCTTACGAACAGTTTCTGACCGATCACCGTGATAGCCCTCCCCAGCGTTTGGTAGTTTATTGCCACCGGGATCTTCCGACGGAGTCTCTGCTGTCTCTGGTACGCTGGATGGTTCCGTATTCGGATGCTGTGCCGGTGGTGCTGGCGCAAGTGCGGCGCACGTCGAGGGCTATGCTCCGTCACTATGCTCCCGATGCTCCCGGCTGTATGCCTCCTGCAGGAACCGTTCTGGGCTGCACTGATGACACTTTTCTTCTTTTCTGCCGCGATTTCCGTCCGGCATCCGATTCCTCTCGCGCTTTTTATCCTTATCCATTGGAGGTCAGGCTTAACCGACTTTGTGCCGATGGCAGCTTTCAGCCATTGTTACCCTCCGAGGCGGATGGGGTGCTGGTGCAAGCCTTCCAGCTGGTCCGGGCCAATCCGGCGTGTGTGGACGGCAGTCCTTTGCCCCTCGTACTGTCGCACACCGACCGCTTGTTGCGCCATCGTTGCCAGGAGTGGCGGCTTGTAATGGCGGACCGTATTGCCATGGACTAAAGTTCGCGGCAATGTGGCAACGTGGCAATTTGGCAACCAACTGTGTAAAACGACGCAAAACGACGCAAAAATCACACGCTTTTAAAATCTCCTTTCTTTACAGCTTACCTTTGCTTGTGGCTGAACGGTAAAGGCTCCTGCATCGCCGTGCTGCTGCAGAGGCATCGTGCCTGTTTGCTGCTGCCTGTCTTCTTCAGCCCCTGAGACTTGGTCGCATTGACCGGTCCTGATCCCTAAAATATACGATAATGGGAGAAATTAAAAGAGGAATCCTCGGTGGATTCAGTGGAAAAGTGGGTACCGTAGTGGGTAGTACCTGGAAAGATGTGAGTTATATGCGTGCGCTGGCCATCAGTGTCAGTAACCCCCGCATTCCGAAACAACAGACGCAACGCGACAAGTTTGCCATGAGCATGACTTTCTTGCGTGCCATTATTCCTTATGTTCGCGTAGGTTATCATACTTATGCCAAGGGGCGCACGGCTTTCAACGCGGCGATGTCCTACATCCTGCGCCATGCCATCACCGGTTTGGCTCCTCAGCTCGCTGTCGATTATGAGCGTGTACTGGTGGCCCGTGGCACCTTGATGCCCGTCTTCAATGCTTCGGCTGCCTTGGCCGATGGCAAGCTGACCCTGACGTGGAAGGATAACAGCAAAATGGGAGATGCTCTCTCTACTGACCAGGCGATGCCGCTGGTTTACAACAAGGAACGCGGCGAGGCCTACTACGATCTGGAAGCTGCCACCCGTGCCGACGGCACTGTGCAGTTGACGTTGCCCGATGACTGGGAGGACAAGGCGCTGGCCGTTTATCTTGCTTTTCGTAGTGAAGACGGTAGCCGTGTCACCAACAGCATTTGCCTGAAAGATGACGCTTACGAGGGCAGCGGCTCGGGCGGCAATGCCGGAGGCGGCGACAAGCCCGGTGGCGGCGGTCTGGATGAGAATCCGTTGGGATAGAAGCTGAAGCCTGAGGTTTCGGAAATTAAAAATTAAGAATTAAAAATTAAAGGCTGCGCGGCTATTTATCATTTATTATTTAAACAGCAATTTATCGTGAGAAAGATAAACTATATCGTGGTGCATTGTAGCGCCACCCGTGAAGATCGTCCTTTTTCGGTGGAAGCCCTTCGTGCAGAGCACCTCCGTCGTGGTTTCCGGGATATCGGTTACCACTACTACATCCGCTGTGACGGTACGGTGGTGAATACCCGTCCCCTCGCCCTTGTGGGGGCGCATGTCAAGGGGATGAATGCTCACAGCGTCGGCATCTGCTATGAAGGCGGACTGGACGCTGAAGGCAGGCCGAAGGATACCCGTACGCCGGAACAGCGTAGTGTCCTGCGCCTGCTGGTACATCAGTTGCTGCGCCGCTTCCAGGGCGATGTGCGCGTCTGCGGGCATCGTGACCTTAGCCCGGATAGGAATGGCGACGGCGTGGTGGAACCTGCGGAGTGGATGAAGGAGTGTCCGTGCTTTGAAGTGAGCCGTGAACTCTGATTTTTCAATTTTCAACTATCATTTTTCAAATTACCGGAAAGGAGGTGTTTTTATAATGGCAATCAAGAAATCCGTTTGGAGTATGGTCTTGAAGGTGGCTATGGCAGTACTGACAACAATAGCCGGAGTGCTGGGAGTTAATGCGATGACACCGTAAAATGCATCTTATAGCCCGAGGCTCCTCTGTTTGTCTTATTGGATATTTCGGACAGGGTGAGCCTCTTTTTTTTCTTAGAATATTCATTAAAACCAAGAAATGATGAAAAACAAATTGATATCTTTCTTTATCGCTTTATTTTTGATGTCTGCTGCTGCGGCATCACAAAATATAAATTATACGTATGATGGTGCGGGAAATCGTGTATCACGCACACAAACGCAAAGCGGTCCGTTTACCCCTGCTTGGGGCGCAGAACGCTCTGCTGTGAATTCCGGCAGTATCGGAAATCTCGTGTATGCCACTCCCGGTAATTATGCGCTTGATGAAAGTCGGCCGGTGGGAAACATACCCTATACTTTCAATGTGAATTCCAACGGCTCTTCTGCTTTTACTATCCCTCTGTCGTTGCTTCAAGGACAGGCGGGGATGACTCCTGAGCTGAATATAGTTTATAACAGTCTGACAGGTGAGGGCATCCTGGGGTATGGCATGAATTTGTCATGTATCTCTTCGATCACAAGGTGTGGGAAACGGAACTTTTATGATGGTTCAAACAGTGCCGTGTTGCCTTTAATTCCCAATGGGTATTTTTTTGAATTGGATGGCCTGCGTCTGATTAAGGATCCCAAAACTTCTCTGTATCTGAAAGAAGTGGATGATTTCTCCCGTATAGAAAATCATTACAGTGCATTGGGAGATTTATGCCAATACTTTGAAGTGCGTCAAAAAGATGGTACCCGGCTGTTCTATGGAGATATATGAAGGGACCGGAGCTTGCCAAAGAAATGAAAGGGACAACTGGCAAGTAGCGGCACCACCGGACATGGATCTGTTTATACTTACACTGCTGCCGGCTTATTGCAGAAAGAGGTGAAGACCATCAAGGATCGGACTCTCACTAAAGGTTATGCCTATGACGACAAGGGACGTTTGTTCACCTATACCAGCCCGTCGGGGCTTGTGCAGAAGCTTGCTTACGATGCTTCTTACAATTTGATATCCATCACCGATAACGCCACTAACATCCGGTTGTGGGAAGCGATGAGTTACAACGATCAGTTTTTGCTTTCCGGTGATATGAATTGCGGAGGTGGACAAATTACTTATACTTATGACCAAATGGGAAGGTATAAATCCATATCTAATTCTCTGATAGATTTTGGCTATCACTATAATCGGGGTGGCTTGCTAACACAGCGCATTGAAAGGTTTGGTGGTAACAGACTGACCGAGACTTTTGATTATGATGCAGGTGGATGCTTGACTTCCACATAATGCACCTGGCTCTCCTTTAGCGAAAATAGACCTGATGGTAGAATATGCTCCCGTTGACCAATAGTTGAGTTATTATAAGAATAATCCTCCTTGTACCATTGTTCAAGGTGGTTATACCCGTACTTACGAGTATGATGCCAATAATCAGCGAGATTACAGTGTGCTAACAGTTTCTTCTTCCACCCTTCCGTTTGCGGCAGGTAGACGTTATTATTTTGATGATTTTGAGCGAAATATTAACACCGGAAATGGTGCGGTTATGGATTTAGATTATATCTTTGCCGATGGACGTTTGGTTGCTCTGGTTCGTACAGTGGGCGGCAAGAAGACTTGCTATGGGGTGACGACTGATCGTCTGGGTTCTTTGATGTGTCTTTATACAGGTGAAGGTATTGTTCAGAAGTTTTCGTATGATGCCTGGGGCAATCGTCGTGACCCGTTGACGGGAGTTGTTCTGAATAATGCGGAGCTTGCTTCAGCCAGCAGTATCACTACCCGCGGATATACGGGTCACGAGCATATAGATGAAATGGGGCTTATCCACATGAATGCCCGTCTTTATGATTCTCGGACAGGTCTGTTTGTCAGCATTGATCCTCAGGCGGGGAGTTATCTTAGTACGTATCCTTATACTTACTGTGGTGGTGATCCGATGAATGGTGTCGACCTTACGGGAGAAGATTATTGGAGTACGAGTGATCCGAATGTCATCTATGATCTTTGGAAGTACTACAACGATAATAAAGGGATAGGCGGCTATAACTTTCAGGGCTGGTATCAGATGTCGGACAAGGACTTCCTTGCGGCTTATGACAAGTATGGTGAAAAAGCTTTGACCTGCAACGATCAGACTTCTACGCTCTACACTTCTTATGGCAGGGTTGAGAATGGGGAAGTTGTGATTTATGGGAAACAGATAAAGCTGAGCCAATCTTCCTATCGTCCTGTTGAAGACAATGAGTACTTGATTACCGGAGAGCCTCCTTTACCTGGATTTAGCGCGTTCAAGTGGGCTTCGTTGTGGAAGAATTCTAAGAAAATTTGGAGTACAACAAAAAGTTTAAGTGGAGTAAAGAACGCCTATAATCATTGGATAAAACATTCAAAAGATTTTTCGCAATTTAAAAATGCAAAACAATATGTTGAAGGAGCGAAAGATTTCTTACATAACCCACCTAAAGGAACATTTACTAAAGTAAGGGCTAATGGGGATATTTTAAGATATAATCCCTTCACTAATACTTTTGGTGTGATGAATGCGGATGGTATCCCTAAAACACTATTCAAACCTACAAAAGGTCTGGAATATTGGTTTAATCAATAAAATAGATAATAATGAAAGAGGAACATTATTGTAGAATATGTGGGCTATATATAGAAGATAAGCCTTGGGGGAATGATGGACAATCTCCTACATATGAGATATGTCCATGTTGTGGGGTTGAATTTGGAAATGAAGATTTTGATCTTTCTTCTATCAAAGAGTACAGGACAGAATGGTTAGAAAATGGTGCTAATTGGTTTGACAAAGAGAGTAAGCCCAATTTCTGGGATGCAAAGAAGCAGCTTATGAATGTGCCGAAGCGTTTCGAGTAAAAGTCTTCCACCGTTCGTCCAGTCGGATATGTCATCCGGCTGTCACTGAATATTAGGCTTTCCTAACCCTTACTAAATTTATAATCCCTGTCTCTTACTGTAAAATATCAGTAGAGGCAGGGATTATTTATTGACGGAGCTTAAAATATATTCTTTTGATTGTTTGTCCCTGTTCGTTTATATGCTCACATTTGTGTTCATCATCCAATAATTTTACATAAAAAAGACTTCAATAGAATGCTATTCCCAAGAAAAATAGTATTTTTGGAAGAATTATTGAAAAGGATACCTTTATATATAACTTTAAAAAGAACCGACTATTATGATGGAAAAAACACTGGTTATTTTGAAACCATGTACCCTCCAAAGAGGCTTGGTAGGTGAGATTACGAACAGATTCGAACGTAAAGGCTTGCGTCTGACCGGAATGAAAATGGTTCAGCTGACGGATGAAGTGCTCAGTGAGCATTACGGCCATTTAAGTGCGAAGCCCTTCTTTCAGCGCGTGAAGGATTCGATGATGGCCTGTCCGGTTATCGTGTGTTGTTTTGAAGGGGTAGATGCCATTGAAGCGGTGAGAGTTTTGACTGGCCCTACCAATGGCAGGAAGGCGGCTCCCGGAACCATCCGCGGAGATTACAGTATGAGCTTCCAGGAAAATATCGTTCATGCATCCGACTCACCCGAAGCGGCTGAAGTGGAATTGAAAAGATTTTTTAAACCGGAAGAAATATTTGACTATAAGCAGGCTACATTCGACTTCTTGTATGCTAATGACGAGTATTAGTGAGGAAAAAGAAAAATAAGTTTGCGATAAACTACGCTGATGTAGTAAGGAAAATGTCGACTACAGCTTTCAAATTCAATTAAAGTAGTATCTTTGTGCCCGGAAAATTAATCTTCATTCAGTGAACCTGGTTATTGATATAGGAAATACGGTGGCAAAAGTAGCTGTCTTTGATGGTGTTTCACTATTGGAAGTGGCGTATGACTCTAATCGGAATTTGGAGCATCTGTCGGACATCTATAGTAAATATCACTTCGAAAAAGCAATTGTCGCTACTGTCATCGATTTGAGCGAGCAGGTGCTGGCACAATTGGCATTACTTCCCATACCTGTGCTTTGGCTGAATGAAACGACTCCACTCCCGGTAGTGAATCTATATGAAACGCCCCGGACGCTGGGGTATGATCGTATGGCTGCCGTGGTGGCTGCCAATGAGCAATTTCCCGGAAAAGACATACTGGTGATAGATGCCGGCACGTGCATTACGTACGAATTTGTGGATGCCGAAGGACGCTATCATGGTGGAAATATTTCCCCGGGTATGCAGATGCGTTTTCGGGCGCTTCACCAGTTTACCGGACGCTTGCCGCTGGTGCAACGCGAAGGGCGTGAACTCCCGATGGGAAAAGATACTGAAACTGCCATCCGTGCGGGAGTTTTGAAAGGTATGGAATATGAGATTTCTGGTTACATAGTGGCTATGAAACATAAATATCCTGAACTTTTGGTTTTTTTAACGGGCGGGGATGATTTTTCTTTTGATACAAACTTAAAAAGTATCATCTTTGCAGACAGATTTTTAGTGTTGAAAGGATTAAATCGAATTTTAAACTATAATAATGACAAGATTTAGACAAACACTTTTGGTGCTTTTGCTCACGATATTATCTGGAGCGACGGTCGCTCAAAATAATACAAATTCTCCCTATACACGATACGGATACGGACAACTGGCAGACCATGGGTCAGGTAACAGTAAGGCAATGGGTGGCATTGCTTATGGTTTACGTGACAAATATCAGACCAATTTCGCGAATCCGGCATCTTATACGGCGGTCGATTCGTTAACTTTCATGTTCGACGGAGGTATTTCTATGCAAAACACCAACTTCAGTGATGGAGTAGTGAAGATGAATGCCAAGAACTCAAGTTTTGACTACATTACGATGCAGTTCCGTCTGTCAAAAAAAGGCGCTATGAGTATAGGATTGTTACCTTATTCCAATGTGGGATATAAAATGGGTAACTATCAGGAAAATACTGAAATTCCGACTTCCTCAGCCAGTACAACTTATTCCGGTGAAGGAGGGTTGCATCAACTTTATATAGGCGCAGGTTTTAAAATTATTAAAAATCTTTCCGTTGGTGCGAATATTTCGTATCTTTGGGGAGATATAACACATACGCGGCAACAGTCATTTACATCTAACTCAAACATCATGCCGTTGACGACGCTTACCGGGATGGAGGTTACGAGTTATAAACTAGACTTTGGAGCGCAGTATACACAGCAATTCGGTAAGAAACATGCGGCTACTTTAGGAGTCGTTTTCTCACCGGGACATAACTTGGGAAATGATGCGTATGTACAAACTCAGCTGGGAAATAGCACAACTGGATATACTACAACGCAGAAGGACACTATACTGACAATGGGTATTCCTATGACGCTGGGCGCAGGTGTGACGTATGTGTACGATGACCGTCTGACAGTGGGTGCGGATGTGATGTTCCAGAAATGGAACAGCGTGACATTCATGAATGACCCGGATGCGTTCTGTAATAAAGTGAAAGTTGCTTTAGGTGCGGAATATATTCCTAACATGATGGGTAGAAGTTATCTTTCACACATCAAATATCGTTTGGGAGCTTATTATTCTAAACCTTATTATAAAATAGATGGCGTACGTGCCGCAAATGAGTATGGAGTAACTGCCGGTTTCGGTTTGCCTCTTCCACGTAGCCGTTCCGTATTGAGTGTCTCGGCACAGTATGTGAGAACGCAAGGCACGGAAAGCAAATTCTTGAACGAGAATACATTGCGTCTTTGCATTGGCGTGACATTCAATGAACGTTGGTTCTGGAAGCGTAAAGTTGAATAGTGAAGAATAGACAATATAACAACTAAAATTTAAATACAATGAAGATTAAAACGCTTGTAGCTGTCTTGCTCCTTTCGGGTGGAGTAACCAGTGTCCTGGCACAGGAAGATTGTAACAAGAACAGTAGTATTTCTCATGAAGCGGTAAGAGCTAATAATTTTAAAGATGCTTATTTGCCGTGGAAAGAAGTTCTGAAGGATTGCCCTACGTTGCGGTATTATACATACACGGATGGTATTAAAATATTATCATCCTTCTTGAATGATATAAAGGACCGTAATTCTGCTGATTACAAAAAGTATTTTGATGAGTTGATGGAGGTTTTTGACTTGAGAATGAAATATACTCCGGATTTTATGCATCTGAAAGGTACTCCTTCTGTGGCTGAGGTTTTGGGTAATAAAGCCATCAATTACATTGCTTATGCTCCCAATATAGATGTAAATCAAGCTTATGCTTGGTTGAAAGAATCTCTGGAAGCTGAAAAGGGTGGCTCTAAAGGTCCTATCCTCCATTATTTCCTGGATATGTCTTTGAATAAATTGAAAGGTGATCCTAGTCATAAAGAGCAATTTATTCAGGATTATCTGACTGATTCTGAATACGCCGATGCTGCTATCGCCGCAGAAGATGACGCGAAAAAGAAAGCCGCTTTGCAACAAGTAAAGGATAATCTTGTAGCAATGTTCATTAATAGTGGTACCGCTGATTGTGAATCTTTGCAGGAAATTTATGGTCCTAAAGTTGAAGCAAACCAATCTGACTCTACTTACCTGAAGAAAGCTATCTCTATCTTGAAAATGATGAAGTGTACGGAAAGCGAAGCATACTTCCAAGCTTCTTATTATATGTATAAGATTGACCCGACTGCTGATGCCGCTACCGGATGTGGATATATGGCATATAAGAAAGGTGACTTTGACACGGCAATCAAATACTTTGATGAAGCACTGAATTTGGAGAGTGATAATGAAAAGAAAGCTCAGATTGCTTATGCTGTTGCTGCCACATTATTCAATGTGAAGAAACTTTCACAAGCCAGAGGTTATTTGCAAAAAGCTATCAGTTTCAAAGAAAACTATGGTGATGCTTATATCTTGCTTGCACAACTTTATGCCTCCAGCCCGAATTGGAATGATGAGCCCGCCATGAACAAGTGTACATATTTTGTTGTTATTGATAAATTGCAACGCGCTAAAGCTGTGGATCCCACTGTAGCGGATAAAGCAAACGAATTGATTTCAACGTATGCACGTTATACACCGAAGGCTGAAGATCTCTTTATGTTGGGTATCAAAGCCGGTGACCGTGTTACAGTAGGTGGTTGGATCGGTGAAAGCACAACGGTTCGATAATAAATATAAATATGTTACCACAACGAAGTAACGTTCTATTTTGTAGAAGTTTGAGCATAACCATTGCCTTTGGGGTAGTGGTTATGCTTCTTTTATTTTCCGCCTGTTCCGGACGGCATAAGGATATGGGAGCTGCCATAACCGAGCGTGATTCATTGCCTGTGATGGATACGAAAGGAGTGATGACTTTAATCTCTGATTCCGGCGTCACCCGCTATCGAATCAATACGGAGGAGTGGCTGGTCTTTGACCGGAAGAATCCGCCTTACTGGGCTTTTGAAAAAGGTGTCTATCTGGAAAAGTTTGATTCTGTATTCAATGTAGATGCAAGTATAAAGTCGGATACGGCATATTATTATGAAAAGCAAAAGTTGTGGAAACTGATGAGTAATGTGCATATTCAAAATCTTAAAGGTGAGAAGTTTGATACAGACCTATTGTATTGGGATCAGAATAAACATACGATCTATTCTGACCAGTTTATCCGTATTGAACAACCGGACAGGATCATTACTGGTCGTGGTTTCGACTCTAACGAACAAATGACCGTTTATACAATAAGAAAACCGGAGGGCATCTTTTATGTAGATGATGATGCCACAGCTCCTGCAGACAGCGTGCAAACAGACAGTATGCCGAAAGATAGTATCAAACCGTAAATTATGGATACCTATATTTATTTATTGATTACTATGGCTTTCTCCGCTTTCTTTTCGGGTATGGAGATTGCTTTTGTTTCCGTAGACAAACTACGTTTTGAAATGGAACGTAAGGAGGGATTGACGTCACGCATTCTTTCTTATTTCTTCCGTAATTCCAATAACTTCATATCTACCATGCTGGTAGGTAATAATATTGCGCTGGTTATTTATGGTATCCTCATGGCGCAAGTTATCAAGGTCCATCTCCTGGGCGATTTGATCTCCAATGATTTTGTGGAAGTGTTGTTGCAGACAGTCATTTCTACGCTTATTATCCTGGTAACAGGTGAATTCCTTCCTAAAACCTTATTCAAGATTAACCCCAATCTTGTATTAAAAGTATGCGCTTTTCCGCTACTGATTTGTTATATCGTTTTGTATCTGGTGTCTCAGCTGGCTTCCGGATTATCTTATCTTTTTTTGCGTCTGTTCGGGATGAAGATCAATAAAGAAGCTTCGGACAAGGCTTTTGGAAAAGTAGATCTGGATTATTTTGTTCAGTCCAGTATCGATAATGCCGAAGATGAAGAAGAACTGGATGCCGAGGTGAAGATATTTCAGAATGCGCTCGACTTCTCCAGTATTAAAATACGCGATTGCATCGTACCCCGTACGGAAATTGTAGCCGTTGACCTGACTGCCACTCTGGAAGATTTGAAAAGTCTTTTTGTTGAGTCTGGCATCTCCAAGATTATAGTGTATGACGGCAATATAGATAATGTGGTAGGGTATATCCATTCGTCCGAAATGTTCCGCAACCCTGCCGACTGGCGGAATAATGTAAAAGAAGTACCCATTGTGCCCGAAACCATGGCAGCGCATAAACTGATGAAACTCTTCATGCAGCAAAAGAAAACGATTGCTGTAGTGGTGGATGAGTTTGGCGGTACGTCCGGCATCGTTTCACTGGAGGACTTGGTAGAAGAAATATTCGGTGATATTGAGGATGAACATGATAATACTTCGTATGTATGCAAACAGATTAGCGAAGACGAATATGTGCTTTCCGGTCGTTTGGAAATAGAAAAAGTTAATGAGACATTTGATCTGGATCTGCCGGAAGAAGATGATTATATGACGGTGGGTGGATTGATCCTGAACCGTTATCAGAGTTTCCCGAAATTGCATGAAGTAGTGGCGATTGATAAATTCCAGTTCAAAATTATTAAGGTTACAGCCACTAAAATAGAGTTGGTACGTCTTAAAGTGGTGGAATAATAACAGAATGGCGTAATTTTTTAAAGAATAAATAGATGCGTATTAGCATTTTTTGTATCTTCGTGCGCTAAAATGAACATGTTAGGAAAATATAATAAACAAATAAATCATATTAACTAAAATGGCAACATTACAAAACATTCGGTCTAAAGGACCTTTATTGGTGATTGTTATTGGTTTGGCGCTGTTCGCTTTCATTGCGGGAGACGCATGGAAGGTATTGCAGCCACATCAGTCACATGATGTAGGAGAGGTTAACGGAGAGTCACTTTCCGCTCAGGATTATCAGAGCTTGGTAGAAGAATATACTGAAGTTGTGAAATTTTCCAGAGGAACAAGTGCACTCACAGATGAAGAAAACAATCAGATTAAAGATGAAGTTTGGAGAAACTACGTTAACAATAAGTTGATTGAAAACGAAGCAAAAAAACTTGGTTTGTCAGTTTCTAAAGCAGAACTCCAGTCAATCATTGATGCAGGTGTACACCCGATGTTGCAGCAGACCCCGTTCCGTAATCCGCAAACTGGTGCTTTCGACAAAGATATGTTGAAGAAGTTCCTCGTAGATTACTCTAAGATGAACACAGCGCAGATGCCGGCACAGTATGCAGAATATTATCAGTCTATGTATAAGTTCTGGTCTTTCCTTGAAAAACAATTGGTTCAGACTCGTCTGGCTGAGAAATATCAGGCTTTGGTTTCCAAGTCTCTTTTCTCCAATCCGGTAGAAGCACAGGTGGCTTTCGATGCGAGAGTGGATCAGTCTGATCTGTTGTTGGCTGCCATTCCTTATTCTTCAATCGTAGATTCTACAGTGACTATCACAGATGCAGATCTGAAAGCTGTTTATGACAAGAAGAAAGAACAGTTCAAGCAATATGTGGAAACTCGTAACATCAAGTTTATTGATGTACAGGTAACTGCAAGCCCTGAGGATAGAGATGCCATCCAACAGGAAGTGATAGAATATACTGAACAACTTGCTGGTACTCCGGGCGATTATTCTACGCTTGTTCGTGCTGCCGGTTCTGAAGTTCCTTACATTGATTTGTATTATACTTCTAAGGCGTTGCCCACTGATGTAGCTGCTCGTTTGGACTCTGTTTCAGTAGGTGGTGTATATGGTCCTTACTACAATGCGACTGACAATACGATCAACTCGTTCAAGAAATTGGCTACTGCTTCAATGGCAGACTCTATTCAGTATCGTCAGATACAGGTGGTTGCTGAAGATGCTGCGAAGACAAAAACTTTGGCTGATAGCATCTATACTGCCATCAAAGGTGGTGCAGACTTTGCTGAAATTGCTAAGAAGTATGGTCAGACCGGTGAGGCTACCTGGATTTCTTCTGCTAACTACGAAGGTGCACAGTTGGATGGTGACAACCTGAAGTATGTGAATACAATCACTACTCTTGGCAAGAACGAAATGGCCAACCTGAACCTGGCACAGGCAAATATCATTGTACAGGTGATGGATAAGAAGGCTGTTAAAGATAAATATAAAGTAGCTGTTATTAAACGTCCGGTAGAGTTCAGCAAAGAAACTTACAGTAAGGCATACAATGAATTCAGCCAGTTTATCGCTTCTAACCCGACACTGGAGAAAATGGTAGCTAATGCTGAAGATGCTGGTTATAAGCTTTTGGATAGAAACGATTTGTATAGTTCTGAACATGGTATCGGTGGTATCAGAGGTACTAAGGAAGCTTTGAGATGGGCATTCTCTGCAAAAACCGGTGAAGTATCCGGTTTGTATGAGTGTGGCGAAAGTGACCGTATGTTAGTAGTGGGTGTTTCTGCTATTGTTCCGGCTGGTTACCGTCCGCTGGCTTTGGTGAAAGACCAACTGAGACTTGAACTGCTTCGTGACAAGAAGGCTGAGAAGATTATGGCTGACATGAAGGCTGCCGGCGCTACTTCATTCGATCAATTTAAAGCTATGCCTGAAGCAGTAAGCGATTCAGTAAAACATGTAACTTTTGCAGCTCCCGCTTATGTTCCGGTATTGCGTGCCAGCGAACCGTTGGTAGGCGCTTATGCATCGATTGCTGAACTGAACCAACTGAGTGCTCCGATAAAGGGTAATGGCGGTGTATTTGTTCTTCAACCGTATGCAAAAGATAAACTGAACGAAACTTTCAATCAGGAAACAGAAGAAACTGCGTTGCAGAATATGCATGCCCGTATGGCAAGTCAGTTCCTCAACGACTTGTATCTGAAAGCTGATGTGAAAGATAGCCGTTATCTGTTCTTTTAAGAAATAACGATCATTGAGATATGAAAAGCCGTCTGATAGAATATCAGGCGGCTTTTTCTTTATCCCTGTGTCTCTTTTCTGCGCCTGCAATTGCCTTTGTGCAACTTTATTCCTACCTTTGCAAAGATAAACTGGAAAGATTGATAGATAATTATGCCGAAACAAACTCTTTTAGGACTGACACTCACTGAATTGCAGGAGGCGGTGAAAAGACTGGGAATGCCCGGGTTTTCCGCCAAACAGATTGCTTCATGGATGTATGACAAGAAAGTGAACTCTATAGACGATATGACCAACTTGTCGCTGAAACATCGGGATCTCCTGAAAGATGTCTACGAAGTAGGAGCGGAGGCACCTGTGGAAGCTATGCGTTCCGCAGACGGTACGGTGAAATACTTGTATCGGGCAGGTGATAAGAACTTTGTAGAGGCGGTTTATATTCCCGATGAAGATCGTGCCACACTTTGTGTATCTTCTCAGGTGGGATGTAAGATGAACTGTAAATTCTGTATGACGGGTAAGCAAGGCTTCAGTGCCAACCTGACTGCCAATCAGATAATCAATCAGATAAATTCTCTTCCCGAGCGGGAAAAATTGACCAACGTGGTGATGATGGGCATGGGCGAGCCTCTGGATAATCTGGACGAGGTGCTGAAAGCTTTGGAAATTATGACTGCTTCTTATGGATATGGATGGAGCCCCAAGCGGATCACACTCTCTACCGTTGGTTTACGCAAAGGATTTCAGCGCTTTATAGAAGAGTCGGAATGTCATCTGGCTGTCAGCTTACATTCTCCGGTTGCCTTGCAACGTCGCGAACTGATGCCTGCTGAGAAATCTTTCTCTATCACTGAAATGGTAGACTTGTTAAAAAACTATGATTTTAGTAAACAGCGTAGACTATCTTTTGAATATATTGTTTTTAAGGGTGTGAATGATTCGTTGCTCTATGCTAAGGAATTGTTGAAACTCTTGCGTGGACTGGACTGCCGTATCAACCTCATTCGCTTTCATGCCATTCCCGGTGTAAACCTGGAGGGAGCGGATATGGAAACAATGACTAAACTCCGTGATTACCTGACTTCCCACGGTTTGTTTACTACGATACGTGCTTCCCGCGGTGAAGATATATTTGCCGCTTGCGGCATGCTTTCCACTGCCAAACAGGAAGAGAATAAACAAGAATTAATATAAATTATTAACTTTGGCTCGGATGATATACGTATTCTTCGTAGTTTTGTAAAAACATTAACTGGTAAGTATATGAGAAAGCAGCTGTTTTATTTAAGTCTGACTATTGTAGCAATTGCCCTTTCCGCATGTAGTGGCGGTAAGAAAGGCGTGTTTGGTGCGACTTCAAGTGGTCGTGCGTATGAAATCCTGGTAGTGGTTGATCCCGCTATGTGGGAACGTCCTGCTGGTAGGGCGCTCTATGATGTACTTGATACGGATGTACCGGGGCTTCCCCAGTCCGAACGTTCTTTCCGTATGATGTACACTTCTCCTGCCAACTATGATGCTACGTTAAAGTTGATTCGTAACATTATTATCGCTGATGTACAGGATATTTATACCCAGCCTAAGTTTAAATATGCGAAGGATGTGTATGCGGCTCCGCAAACTATCCTGACTATACAGGCTCCTGATGAAGCTTCTTTCGAGCAGTTTGTGACGGAAAACAAACAGACTATTATTGATTTCTTTACCCGTGCGGAAATGAACCGACAGATTACGTTCTTGGAAAAGAAGCATAATGATTATGTGACGACAAAAGTAAAGAGTATGTTTGATTGTGATATCTGGGTGCCTGCTGAACTTTCTTCTACCAAGCAGGGAGAGAATTTCTTCTGGGCTGGTACGAATGCAGCTACCGGCGACCAGAACTTTGTCATTTACTCTTTCCCGTACAAAGATAAGAATACATTTACCAAGGAATATTTTGTGCAGATGCGTGACTCTGTCATGAAGGCTAACATCCCGGGAGCGAAGGAAGGCATGTATATGGCAACTGACTCCTTAATGACCGATGTTCGTCCTCTTAATGTACAAGGAGAGTATGCGCTGGAAGCTCGTGGCCTGTGGCGTATGAAAGGGGATTTTATGGGTGGTCCATTTGTTTCGCACATGCGCTTGGATCCGGTGAACCAACGTATTATTGTTGTGGAAGCCTTTATCTATTCACCTGATAAGTTGAAACGTAATCTGATGCGCCAGATGGAAGCCTCTCTTTACACTTTGAGAGTGCCGGGTGATAAACAGACAGGAGCTGAGATTCCATTGGGCGTGACGAAAGAGCAGAGTAAGGCTACTGATCAAGGAAAATAATATTGAGAATGTATACGAATTAAAGAGATAACTTTCATCCGCAGATTACGCGGATTGCACAGATTTGTTTTAATCCCAATCTGCGTTATCCGCGCAATCTGCGGATGAAGATTTATTGTTGGAACTTCTGGCACATTCTTATCTAAAATGATATATATATTGAAAAATGGAAGATAATAAAATAAAAGTCGGCATTACACAAGGAGACATAAACGGTGTGGGTTATGAAGTTATTCTGAAAGCATTCTCCGACCCCGTTATGCTGGAACTGTGTACACCTGTTATTTATGGCTCCCCTAAGGTGGCAGCTTATCATCGCAAGTCACTTGATTTGCCGACAAACTTCAGTATCGTGAACTCTGCTGCGGAAGCGGCTTACAACCGTTTGAGTGTAGTGAACTGTACGGATGATGAAGTGAAAGTAGAATTCTCAAAGGCAAATCCTGAAGCCGGAAAGGCTGCACTCGGTGCATTGGAAAGAGCTATCAAGGAATATAAAGAGGGATTGATTGACGTGATTGTCACAGCTCCCATCAACAAGCATACCATTCAGTCGGAAACTTTTGCATTTCCCGGTCATACGGAATATATAGAAGAGAGACTGGGCAATGGTGCTAAGTCATTGATGATTCTGATGAAAGATGATTTCCGGGTGGCATTGGTTACCGGCCATATTCCTGTCAGCCAGATTGCTTCGACTGTAACGAAGGAACTGATAGAGGAGAAACTGGCTATCTTCAACCAGTCGTTGAAGCAGGACTTCGCTATCGATGCACCGCGCATTGCCGTACTTTCTCTGAATCCGCATGCGGGAGATGAAGGTCTGCTGGGAAAAGAAGAAGAAGAAATTATCATTCCGGCATTGAAAGAGATGTCTGCCAAAGGCATCTTGTGCTATGGACCGTATCCGGCTGACGGATTTATGGGCTCAGGCAATTTCACTCATTTTGACGGTGTGCTTGCCATGTACCACGATCAGGGGCTGGCACCGTTCAAAGCACTGGCGATGGACGAAGGTGTGAATTATACTGCCGGATTGCCTGTGATACGTACTTCACCGGCTCATGGCACTGCATACGATATTGCAGGAAAAGGTTTGGCGAGTGAAGACTCTTTCCGTCAGGCTATTTATGTGGCTATCGACGTGTTCCGTAATCGCCTGCGTGATAAAGCAGCACATGCCAACCCCTTACGAAAACAATATTACGAAAAGCGTGATGACAGCGATAAGCTGAAACTCGATAGTGTGGAAGAAGATTTGTAGAATGACGAAAGCGGAAATACAACAAGTAAAGTTACGATTCGGCATCATTGGCAACAATGAAGCATTGATGCGTGCGATAGACGTTGCTATACAGGTGGCGCCTACCGATCTGTCTGTACTGATAACCGGAGAAAGTGGTGTGGGTAAGGAAAGTTTTCCCCAGATCATTCACCAGTACAGTCGGCGTAAGCATGGTCAGTATATTGCGGTGAACTGTGGTGCCATTCCCGAAGGAACTATTGACTCGGAATTGTTCGGTCATGAGAAAGGGGCTTTCACCGGTGCCATCGGTGAGCGGAAAGGATATTTTGGTGAGGCGGATGGTGGAACGATTTTCCTGGATGAAGTGGGAGAGTTGCCTTTACCTACGCAAGCACGCCTGCTCCGTGTGCTGGAAAGCGGAGAGTTCATAAAAGTCGGTTCATCCAAAGTGCAGAAGACCAATGTACGCATTGTGGCAGCTACCAATGTAAACTTGACGCAGGCTATTTCCGAAGGACGTTTCCGTGAAGACTTGTATTACCGTCTGAACACTGTGCCTATCCAGATCCCCCCTTTGCGTGAGCGTGGAGAGGATGCATTTCTATTATTCCGTAAGTTTGCTTCGGATTTCGCCGAGAAATATCGTATGCCTGCCATCCAGTTGACGGAAGATGCCAAGCAGCTATTGATTTCCTACTCGTGGCCCGGCAATGTGCGGCAATTGAAGAATATAACGGAACAGATTTCCATCATTGAAACCAATCGTGAAATCAATGCTTCTATATTGAAAGGATATTTGCCGGAACAGAATACGATGCAGCGGCTGCCCGCTTTGTTCGGCGTCAAAGAAACCAAGAGCTTTGAGAGTGAACGGGAAATCTTATATCAGGTTCTTTTCGATATGCGTCAGGATGTGACGGAGCTGAAAAAACTGGTACATGAGATTATGACCGAACGTGGAAAAACTGCCGCTCCGGCTGTGCCTGCTACTTATTATGCCCAACCGCCTGCCGTAGTGACTCCTGTTTCTCCGAGCGTGCCTACCATTATTCATCCTTCCATAAAGCCGTCCCACAACATTGATGAAGATATACAGGACACGGAGGAGTATGTAGAAGAGTCTCTCTCGCTGGATGAGGTGGAGAAAGAAATGATACGGAAAGCCTTGGAAAAACATCATGGTAAACGCAAGAGTGCGGCAAAGGATCTGAATATTTCCGAGCGTACCTTATACAGAAAGATTAAAGAATATGGATTGGATTAAAAAAATAGCCTCGACAGCTTTGTTGTTGAGTATCTTACTGGTAGTAAATTCGTGTAGCATTAAGATAGGACTTGCCCCGATCAGTTCGATTGACTACTCTAAAGTAAAAACTATTTCGATAGCGGATTTTCAAAATCGTGCAGAGTATGTATATGCCCCGTTGGCTACTGAATTTAACCAGAGCCTGAAAGACTTGTTCATGCGTCAGACACGTTTGTCACTGGTCAATAGTAACGCCGATCTTGAAATTGATGGTGAGATTACCGGTTATAATCAATATAACGAAGCGGTGGATGCCAGTGGATATTCTTCAAAGGTAAAAGTTACTTTGACTGTGAAAGTTACTTTTGTGAATAATACGGATCATAAGGATGATTTCACAGATCAGCAATTCTCGGCTTTCCAAACTTATGATTCTTCTAAGCTGCTGACTGAAGTGCAAGATGAATTGATAAGCCTGATGGTGAAAGACATAACAGAACAAATCTTTAACGCAACCGTAGCTAACTGGTAATAAAAGGAATGACGCCTGTACATTTGCAACAATGGATACAGCATCCCGAGGCGTTGAACCGGGATACCTTGTACGAACTTCGTACGCTAGTAGCCCGTTATCCTTATTTTCAGTCCCTGCGATTGCTCTATCTCAAGAATCTCTATGTGCTGCACGATATCAACTTCGGTGCAGAATTGCGTAAAGCGGTATTGTATGTATCAGACCGTCGTGTATTGTTTTATCTGATTGAAGGTGACCGCTATGCACTCCATCCTCATACTTCCGCACATGCTGTGGGAAAGGAGTTGGAAAAAGAGCCGAGTATTGACCGTACCCTTTCGTTAATAGACGCTTTCCTTGCCACTGTTCCGGAAGAACATTCACAGATAACGGAATTGGATTATGCAATGGATTATACCGCTTACCTGATACGGGATGATGAAGAAACGAACGAAACAGATACCTCGTCAACTATCCCGACAGAAGTACCGAAATTGCGTGGGCAGGATCTGATAGATGGTTTCATTCGTCAAAGTGAAACGGAGGAAGGTATCAGCCTGAAGTTACCCAAAGAAGACAACCCGCTTTTATTACCGTTGATTGAAGAAGAAACGGATGAGGTAGAAGAGGAAACGGCGGTTGTTGCCGATGAAACTCTCCGGTCGGCAGTAGAGGGAACAGAGCAGGATGATAGCTGTTTTACCGAAACTTTGGCTAAAATCTATATCAAACAGCGCCGATATGACAAGGCTCTTGAAATTATTAAAAAATTAAGTTTGAATTATCCAAAAAAAAATGCTTACTTTGCAGACCAAATCAGATTTTTGGAGAAATTGATTATTAACGCTAAATCAAAATAACAAAATGTACTTATTCTTAGTTATCTTAATGGTGGTTGCATCCTTGTTGATGTGCTTCATTGTATTGATTCAAAATTCCAAAGGAGGCGGTTTAGCATCCGGCTTTTCTTCTTCCAATCAGATTATGGGCGTACGTAAGACTACTGACTTTTTGGAAAAAGGAACATGGTTCCTGGCAGGATTTATGGTCGTAATGAGTATTGCTACTGCCTATGTTGTTCCCTCTTCTTCCGGTAAAGGCGGTGATGTGATTCTGGAACAGGCACAGAAAGAAGAGAAAACCAATCCGTACAACATGCCTACTGGTACAGCTGCTCCGCAGACAGAAGCTCCCGCAGCTCCCGCAACTACTGCTCCGGCCGCTGAAGATTCAGCTAACTAAAGCTATGCGCGGATGAACCGCAAAAGAAATAAGAGAGAGGTTGACGCCGAAAAGGTGTCAGCCTCTTTTCTTTTTATGCCAGATTTAATTACCTTTGTCGGGATTATGCAATCTGATTAATAATTAATCTAATATAGTACAATGACAGAACAATTAAAACTTAAAATGAATGACTCTAAGGCTACCCGCTGGGGAGCATTGGTGATTGTTGCCTTTACGATGATGGCAGCTTACTATGTAAACGACGTGGTAGCACCGCTGAAAACGATGTTGGAGTCGGAGCTTGCCTGGACAAGTAGTGATTTTGGATTCTTCACGGGTGGATACAGTTTTCTGAATGTATTCTTCCTGATGTTGATCTGGGGAGGATTAATTCTCGACCGTTTTGGAATCCGTTTTACCGGTAAATTGTCAACCATCCTGATGGTGGGAGGTACGGCACTTGAGTATTATGCCATGACAGGACTTGCCGGTCCGGATGCGCAGATCTTCGGTCTTAATGAGATTTTCGGTTATAAAGCCGGGGTATTTGTCGCGTTTGCCGGTTATTCTATTTTCGGTGTAGGTGCGGAAGTTGCAGGTATCACAGTCTCTAAAATTATAGCCAAATGGTTTAGAGGTAAAGAGTTGGCTACGGCTATGGGCGTGCAGGTAGCATTGGCACGTATAGGTTCGCAAGCAGGTTATGCAGTGGCCATTCCTTTGGCGCGTGCTTTCGGCATTACGACTCCGGTATTGGTAGGTTTGATTTTGCTGTTGGGCGGTTTGGTTGCTTTCTTTATCTTCTCAGTGATGGATAAGAAGCTGGACAAACAGATGGAAGCGGCAGCCATAGCGGCAGGTACCGAGGGGGAGGAAGAGAAATTCTCCTTTAAGGATGTGAAGAATATCCTCGTTAATCCGGGCTTTTGGTTGATAGCTTTGCTGTGCGTATTGTTCTACTCTTGTGTATTCCCTTTCCAGAAGTTTGCTTCCGAACTGATGATTATCAAATATGGTATCAATGAAAACGTAGCAGGAACTTTTGCCGGACTACCGGCGTTGGGAGCACTGATCCTGACTCCTATATTCGGCGGATTTATAGATAAGCGTGGTAAGTCGGCTTCTATTATGATATTGGGAGCTGCCATGCTGATAGGTGTGCACTTTATTTATGCTATTCCTGCCATTAACTATTGGTTGGTAGCTATTGGTTTGATGATTATTCTGGGTATTGCTTTCTCTTTGGTGCCGTCTGCTATGTGGCCTGCAGTTGCCAAGATATTCCCGGTGAGCCAGTTGGGTACAGCTTATGCATTGATCTTCTTCATCCAGAATATTGGTTTGTGGGGGATTCCTACGCTGATTGGTAAAGTACTTGATGTCTATTGTATCGTAGGCAAGAAGGCAGATGGAACAAATCTGTACGATTATACGATACCGATGTGCATCTTTACCGGCATTGCCTGTTTATCTCTTGTGGTAGCCTTTATGTTGAAGAGAGCAGATAAGAAGTATGGCTATCAACTGGAGGAACCTAATATTCAAGGATAAGTAAAAACAACTCATGGATATGGAAACACCTGAAGGAAAAGTCAGTCTGCTGGATGCTATTCCGGTTCGTTGCGGCCACATCCAGACCGAATGGGAAGGAGATTACGCTGTAATCTCCTATCCCCGGTTCAAGTATGAATGGATGCGCAGGCTTTTACTGCCGAAGAGTATGTCTCCTGATATTCATGTCCGCCTTGAAGAACACGGCAGTGCCGTGTGGCGTCTGATAGACGGACGGCGTACGGTGCGGGAGATTGTCTCACTGCTTGCCGATCACTTCCATCCTGATGAGAATTACGCTTCGCGGGTCACAATCTATGTGATGCAACTACGGAAAGATGGATTTATAAAATTACTCTCCTCTGTCTACTTTAACCAAAGCTCCCGTGCTGGTATCGAATAATACTTTTATCACAGAATTCTTGTTGAACAGGACAGGGGCGAGGTATTCTACTACACCGAATTGCGTAACAGGAATTTCTGCATTATACAGTTCCTCATTGTGATAGTCTAATGTTACACGTGCTCTGCCCGGTACATTGTAGGCAATGCCATCCACTTGTTTCTTGGGATCGGCTTCGGGGATATTAATGCTTTTAAGATCGGCTATTGTAATGTAGACCGGTTCACCTGCCAAGTCATTGTTGGCTACGATGCCCAGTTTCTTAGAGAAGCGGAAGGCAACTTCATGCTTCATCTCTTTGGGGACGATGCGAATGGTGTATATCTTCTCTTCTGTGGTCACTTTACCTGCAAACATTTCCGTCATGGCACGTTCCTGTAAAGTCAGGTTGTCCAGCATGAGCTTCAACTGTGCCCCGTCTTTGGGCATATTGTCTGCTTCACCACGCAATAGAGAATTCTTACTTTCACGGATACTGTAGATTTCTTTGGCTACCAGTTCCGCCATTTTAGCCGTTGAGTTTGACATCAGGATTTCTTCTGTGAGGAAGTCCCGCGGATTGACGTTCGGAGTGTTACCTGTAACTTTGGGTTGAATGTTCGGAGTTGTTTTACGTTGTCCGCTGCCCAGCGGCATGTTGATGGAGTAGACAATACCATCCTTACTCAACTCGATAAGTGGGGCTACGGTTTTGTCTTTCATCTTCACGAAATATATGTTTTCTTTATCGGGTACACCGATTACTTCTGTCTGCATCTTGTCCAGTGTCCAATAAGTTTCCGGTTCGGAAGAGACGTTGTTCAGCCGCAGATAGCGTTCGGCATACTTGGAGAATTCTCCGGGAGTGTAGGTATGTTTGGTGGCTTGTACGGTAAGTTCGATTTCCGTTTTTGGAAGTACGTAAGTTACGCCGTAATCCTTGCCACGCATGACACCTGCCGTCACTTCTGTTTGCGCTATGGCAGAAACGGAGAACAACAGGGCTGAGAGTAATACTATATTCTTTTTCTTCATAAGTCGCGTTATTTAAACGATTTCGGTTAAGGGACAAAGTTAATGAAGTTATTTTTGTCAAGAGTAGAATTACGAAATATTAACAGAATCGACCACTTGAGGGAGGTATCGGTGCTTTTTGCTTCATTAGATGGTATGTTTTATCTTATTAGATGATATGTTCTACCTCATTAGATGATATGTTTTATCTCATTAGATGATATGTTTTGCTTCAATAGATGATGTAATTTGCCTCAAAGAAGCATAGTTTTTGCCCGAAGAGGTATCGGATATAAAAAAACAGGGAGAAGCAAATGCTTTTCCCTGTTACTATCTGTGCTCCCGAATCTAAATCAGGATTACGATGACAAATATACGAAATTAAAAACCGGAAGTCAAGCTTTTACCCGGTTATTTTACGAATTGGATGCAAACAGGTTTATCAATACTGATGTCTTGATGCGTATCTGATAACAGACCTGTTACGGGATCTCGTTGGAATACCTGAATGACATGACTGTCGCGGCAGGCGGCCAACAGATATTTCCCGTTCGGGGTGATAATAAAGTTACGCGGATGAATCCCCGTCAACTGATAGCCTACCTTTGCCAACATACCGGTTTCCGGATTTACTTCGAAGATAGCAAGACCGTCACCTTTCAGGCGATTGCTGGCATACAGGTATTTCCCGTCGGGACTGAGATGTATATCGGCACTGCCACGTGCACGGAGTGTGTCGGCTGCAATGGTCTGTATCTTTTCCAGTTTGCCATCCATGTAGCTGAAAGCGGTGATATTACCGGATAATTCGCTGATAAGATACGCGTACTTGCCGTTCGGGCTGAAGGTGAGATGACGTGGACCGGAGTTAGGATCTACGTCAATGGCTTCGGCAGAAGGGTGGGGGATAATGCTCTTCGGATGTATGACAAAGCGCAGGATGCGGTCGGCACTGAAGTCAGTGGCAAAGATATATTTTCCATCCGGAGAGAAGACAGTGCAATGTACGTGGGGTGTTGCCTGTCTTTCAGTGTCCGGTCCGCCGGTACTGCCTTCAAAAAGCGTATCGACAGGCTCTAATGAACCGTTCTTTTTCAGCGGGAAGATAGACATGCTACCTCCGCTATAGTTGGCTGTGAGTACTTCTTTTCCATTGGTGGCAACGTAGCAGGGATCGGCTCCCATAGTGGGCTGGCGGTTCAACAAACTGAGTTTCCCTGTTTCTTTATCGAAGGAGAAAGCATTGAGAGCTGCTGTTGTGTCGTTCATTTCGCTGACGGCATAAACAAACTTTCCATTTTCCGAAGGAATGAGATAAGACGGGTTGAGCACTTCGATGGAACTGAGTGAGGTGGCAAGTCCCGTTTCCTGGTTGAAGCGGAAGGTGTAAATACCTTTGCTGTTTCCATCGGTGTACGTACCTACCAGCATGGCGAGTTCGTCACTTCCGTTGTTTACGTTTCCCGCTTTGCGGGGTGCGCAGGCTGTCATTGCTAATCCAAGCATACAGAAAAGAAGTTTTCTCATGATACTATAATTTTTATTTGATGAAGAATGAGGAATGAAGAATAACCTTGCGGCTCAAATAACTCAGCAAAATTCTTCATTCCTCATTCTTCATTAAAATCCACTTCCGCCACTCCTACACGATCGTCATTCAGTACAATGCGCAAGTCGCTGGCAGTAGTTCCTTTGAACGTATATGAAATCAACTTTCCGTATTCGCTGACTATACCCGAATAAACAGTCAGGAATTGTCCGCCGCCACTGGAAAGCTGGATTTCAAACTCCGCCGGCAGACCGTTGCCTCTGCTGAATGCAATGGAAACACCATCTACCTTGGAGCCGTTCTCCAAGGCAAAGGTAATATAATCTCCTTTATTTCCTTCCCAAACAGTATTCATTTTTTTATCGAGCACGTTCATTACACTTTCCGGATTGGTGCTGGCAGTTACGGGAGCATCCGTTTTTGCCTGTGCTTGCATGGGGGCGTTTGGATCTTCTACTGTCAATTTTCCACTCAGGCGGATATCTTCGGAAGAAGCACCTACCATAATGCTGAAGTCTCCCGGTTCCACCACCCATTCCATGTGCTTATCCAGTAATTCCAGCTGTTTGCGGTCGAGGGTGAAAACTATCTCTTTCGTTTCTCCCGGTTGCAGGTGGATACGCTCAAAGCCTGCCAGATTCTTTTCGTAAGTGGTAACGCTGCTCAGGATGTCGCGAACATACAGCTGAACCACTTCATCGCCTGCACGTTTTCCGGTATTTGTTACTTTGCAGCGTACAGTTGCCTTTTGATTCGGCGTAATCACTTTCGGACTGATTTTGATGTCGGAATACTCAAAGATGGTGTAACTCAGACCGTATCCGAATGAATAGAGTGCACCGTTGACACGTGACATGTTTCCATCCAGCCCCGGATTCTTTCCACCGTCAATCTGTGAAGAAGGTTTGCAGGGGAAGTTGAAAGGAATTTGTCCGACACTTTTCGGGAAAGTGACTGTCAGTTTTCCGCCCGGGTTATAATCTCCAAAGAGCACATCGGCGACTGCTGTTCCACCTTTGGAACCCGGATACCATGCTTCTAAAATAGCGGGAACGAACTTGTCTGCCCAATTGATGGATAGCGGGCGACCGTTAATCAGCACCAGTACGACGGGCTTTCCGGTTGCTTGTACGGCTTGGAGTAATTTCAGTTGTCGTCCTGGAAGTTCGAGACTGCTGCGCGATTTGTTTTCACCGCAGGTACGCTGTCCGCCTCCTAATACGACTACGGCTACATCTGCCTGACGTGCATTTTCTACTGCTTTATCGATTTCAGCTTGTTCGCTATCTGTCATCGGATAGTCGATAAGTTCGCTTTCCGGCCAGTTGGTGTCTACGAGGTCACAGCCTTTGGTATAGAGCACTTCTGCTTTGCCTTCAGTTTTTTGGCGAATGCCTTCCAGCACTGTGGTTACTTCTACTGCCAAAGGACCGTAGTGTGTCAGTGCGTATCCCTCTTCGTCCGCATTGGGGCCGCAAACTGCTATCTTCTTCACGTTATTGATATCCAATGGCAACGCGTTGTTTTCATTCTTCAATAAGACGAGGCTTTCGTGTGAGGCTTGCAATGCAAGAGATTCATTTTCAGCTTTCTCTACTTCTTTATCGGCGCCTGCAAGGTCAGTCTGATAGGGAGCATCGAACAGCCCTACAAGGAATTTTACACGCAGAATGTCACGTACACGGTCGTTAATCACTTCTTCGCTTAGTCCGCCCTCTTTTACCAATTCGCGTAAAGGCAATACATATGAATCCGGTGACCGGAAGGTGCAACGTACATTCAGACCGGCTTCTACACTTTGACGCACGGCTTCTTTCATATCTTTGGCGGTGCTGTGTTTGGTATAAAGATATTCAACGGCATCACTGTCCGAAACCACATACCCCCGGAATCCCATCTCGCCACGCAGGCGTGTAGTCAGCCAATAATAACTGCCTTGTATGGGGACACCATCGTAATCATTGTACGAACTCATCACTCCCAATAGTCCCGCTTCCTTTATCACCCGTTTGAAGGGGTAGACATGTATCATTTCCACTTCGCGTGGTGACATTTGCGGGTCTACACGTGCCATACCTTCGCGGGCGCCCTTGTTGTTACTGTAAGCAACGAAATGTTTTCCGGTTGCTGCTACCTGATGGTTATGTTGCATGCCGCGTACCATTTCAATACCCAGTTCGGCAACGAGGTAAGGAGATTCCCCATATACCTCCTCATAGCGTCCCCAGCGCTGGTCACGACCGACATCGAGGATGGGAGCATACACGTTGGTATATCCCAGCATACGGGCTTCCCGTCCGGTGATTAATCCTACCTGGCGTATCAGTTCGCGGTTCCAGGTATGTCCCAATCCCAGTTGTGTGGGGAAATTGGTGGCACGATAACTTTCTACTCCTCGGATACCTTCGTTCGTAAAATCTACGGGGATGCCGAGACGCGTTTCTTCTATGAAGAAGCGTTGTACTTCATTCAGTGCCCAGGCATGGCGGGATGCCGGCCATACATAGGGATTATCCGATGGGGGAAGTCCCCATTGTTGGAAACCGTTCAGGTGTTCGTCGATGGCACCGATGCCGTCTTTCCAAAGCATTTGTTTCCATTCGGGGGTGGGGAGGTCGTCCTTTAGTACACGTTTGTAACCGTAGAGGGTTACCATCTGGCATGTCTTTTCTTCCAATGTCATCTGGCTGAGCAAATCTTCGATACGTGCATCCAGCGAGGCGTTCGGATCTTCGTATACATCCTTCACTCCGTTTTTGTTGAAATCAATCCAGCCTTTCTTGTACATTTCGCTTTTGACGGGTTTGTACACAGCGGGTATCTTCACGGTCTTTTGTGCGCAGAGCAGAGTACTGCCTCCGAGCAGTAGTGTCATTGCAATTAGTTTCTTCATGATATTTATATTTTTGTGCATATTATCTTCTGTTGCCAAAGGTACGGGTTATGTGGGAAAGAGAAAGGCAAAATCGTCCGGAGTACTGGCTTTTATTGTACGTGTAGTGATGTAAGACAGTTTTTGGTCTTATAAAAAGATAAGGTTTATTAATTCCGGACTAAGCAATCACACTATTCTTTTGTACAGTAACAAAAGAATTCTTATCTTTGCCCCACGATTTCTAAAAACCGTATTTATTCTGGGGTTGACTGGATTTGACAGCGGGTAGAAATAGTAAGTAAGCATGCAGTGCGTCGTTGATTTGCACTTTAATCTCAGTCCTCAAAATTTTATCTGGCGAAAGACAATACGCTCTTGCTGCTTAATCGAATCACAGTAGATTAGCTTAATCCCGGTACTAGGTGCTGGGACGAGACATCACTCGGAAGCTGTTGCTCCGAAGCATTCCGATCCAGTGGTGCAGTTACATCGGGGATAGTTCTTGTCGGCCTTGAGGTAAGAATGAAACTTTAAAGGATAAGGCAATGGTTGATGGCTTTGGTTCTGCCGTTGCTCGAAAATTAGGCAAAGATAAGCATGTAGAAAGCTTATGATTTCCTCGTTTGGACGAGGGTTCGATTCCCTCCAGCTCCACCAAAAGAAAGAAAGTTCTGATTATTTCAGAGCTTTCTTTCTTTTTATTCAGCTTCTTGTCTTCTGAACATGGTTCATTCGGGCTTACCCGTAAAATCATGCAGTTTTATTCTTTCCTTTCTTATCTATAAACTTCCTTCAATAGATTCAGCAGCAACTGTTGGCCTACCACATTAGCCCGGTTTTCACTTTTCGTGTTGAATGTATTCATAGATTCATTCATACCATCCAAATCGACAGGTGCGGTATACTCCTTGATTCCTTTGATACAGGCAGGGATATCTAGTGTAGTGATAATTACTTTTCCACTTCCTGCCGGTATCACCTGTAAGGCTGAATATACCTCTTTCTTATGGTCGGAAACACAGCCTACAAGTGTCTCACCATTGAAACACCGCAAACCGATACGACGCCGGTTGTACGTGGCAAAGCATTGATATTCCCAGTTGAAAGCACTATTTGCCGGCAGATTCATAAAGATAGGATGCTCCCGGTTGAAGAAATTACCTCCATACCATGATTTACCCAGAATCTTCGAACCACGATAGTCCAGTACCTCTTTATCTGCCAGGAATTCTGCCCAACGTTCCGGATTGTCTACAATAATCAGAGTATGTCCTTTATATACCCATTCCATGATGTCGCTCATGCCACTGCCCCATTGCGTAGGTTCATAAGCGCCGACCAGCAGATAATTTCCTTCAGGGGTGCCACCTTTGTAAACCGGAACCTCCATGCCGACACCGCGTAAGAAGTTTACCAGAGCTCCCGTTGTATCGGCTACACTGCCCTGTGTTGTGATGCCTTTCGTATTCAGTTCAACCGCAAACAACAGATCATCTCCCTTTACCAATTCTGTTTTACCTTTCAGTAAGGAAGCCTCTATACGGGTATAACCTTTACTCTTCGGTATAAATGCCCAACCGCTTTGCAGGCATTGACCGTAGTCATTTCCACCTTTCACCGTCACCCGTTCCTTATGACTGGTCACTACGTTTCCACTTTCATCTTTGGCTACCAGATTCAGTATATAAGAACCTTTTAGATTCTTTTCGTTCACAATGTAAGTGTCCACCAAGGTTGTATCTCCTGTACTCACTACCTTGCGGTTCATTTTGACAGCCAGATAAAGAGGAGCATTGTAGCGGGCCATGACTTCCGGATCTCCTTTCGGGAAACGATAATTGTCGACGATGCCCGAATGATTCTCAAGTTTCATACTTTCCCAACCATTTACGGCATACGCATCTACTGTATTACTGATCCGGATATTCTCTATGATCCTTCCCTGATAATAGAAAGAAACATTTCCCATAGAACGCGTCAGGTCATCCACTGTGGGGAAAGCTTTGTCGAACCCTTTCTCTTTCAGAAAACGGTCGTAGGCGTCATACCATTGCAGATAATCGTCCGCTTCCCAACTATTCATCTTGCCGCTTTTCAGGATATCTTCGCGGATGAGTTGCAGGCGTGGAGGAGTACCGATTGCCCCGTCTTCACCCCAGTATACAATTTCTTTCTTATGATCGGAGAAACGGTGATAGTTATCTTTGCCCAGATATAAGTTGTCATGATAACATCCGGGACCGCCTGCATGATGCCGGTCATACCATCCATAGTCGTAGAAGGTACTGTCATAAGGCGTCAGATGCAGTTTGAAACGCGTGTTGTGTTCCTCTGCCGGATTTTCTCCGTTGCTTGAATTATAAGTCAGGATGCGGGTAGGGTCCAAAGCATGTGCCATGCGCATTTGGTCATAATCTTGAGTCTGGGGATAAGCGCCACGTTCATTATGCAGATTGTAGATGATGAGTGACGGATGGTTACGGTCCCGCTTTATCATGCGTGCCAGTTTCTCGTTGCGGTAGGCAAAATAGAAGTTACTCTGCTTGTCGTTGTCATTGAAGTTTTTGATGGGGTACTGATTACCTCCGGGTTCTTCAAAATAGAGCAATCCCAATTCATCAGCATAGTCCAGAATGTTGGTTTGCCCGATATTCCGGTGAAAGTTCAGCATGTTCAATCCCAGTTCTTTGCCAATCGTAATTTGTCGTTTGGCCAGTTCATCGGAAGGAGTGATACCATTATAAGGCCAGAATCCCCACGAGATAGCTGTCCGTAATACGATCCGTTTGCCGTTCAGGAAGAATTGCCGGTCTCCTTTTATATCTTTTATTTCGAACCAACGGAAACCGAAACGCTCAGTTACGGCATCGTCGTTCAGAGAAATTTTCAGGTCATAGAGACGGGGCGAGTCCACACTCCATAAGTGCGCATTGGGTACTTTGATTTGATAAGTTTGCAGGTTCTCACCTTCTTTCAGTGATTCCAGGCGGATATTCTTGCGGTATACGGTCTGTCCGTTGGGATGTTCCTTGATTTCCAGACATAGTTCCTTGTTTGTGACAGAAGCTCCGGTTTCATTGGCTGCCCTGACTTCTACTTCAATGGTATGCGGTTCCGGTTGGTTTTTGATGAATACATCTTTCACATAAAGCTTTCCGGTAGCTTCCAGTTCCACTTTTCCCGTAATACCACCGAAGCCGTGTGAGGGATTGGTGCGATATACTCCCCAGGTATAAACCTGCGAGTCTTTCCAATTGAAGTTCCCGTTAGGATCTGTAATCCGGAAAGTGATTACATTCTTCTTGCCCGGTTCTATAAAAGGAGTGATGTCGATGGAGAAAGGAGTACTGTTCACTAAATCATATCCTGCCAGTTGATGGTTGACAAATATTTCAGCACGGAACCTCACGGAGCCGATATTCATTGCAATCCGCCTGTCTTTCCATTCGGCAGGAATATCTACTTCAGTTTCAAACCAGGAAACTCCCGTATAGTTTCCTGTCACTCCGAATGTCTGTCCGTTCCATCCCCACAGGTGCTCTTCTACTGTGGCAGGCAGATTGATACCTGTTTTATCGGGATGTTTCAGTAATTGCCAGCCCCCTGTCGGAGTGTTTACAGGCAATGCTTTGATATCTACCGGCGGAAGATATAACTCATCATTCTGCCAGGCAGCTGCATGGTCTAAGGTGATGTTCCATGGTTGGGAGGACAAGTCGAGGTTTACTCTTTCCTGAGAAGAGCCGATGAAGATATTCAGTACGGCACCTGTTATTAGTAGTAGAAACTTCTGATTCATACTTTATATATTAGTTTCTGATTGATGTTTTTTTATGGAGGATTATTTAAAATAACTGAAAGGTTTCCATCCTTTCAATACAAACGCCGGATTCATGTAATCCGCAATGAGTGCTGCGTCTTTTTGCGCATCCAGTTGGCGTGAATAAGCATGGCGTTGTGATACATCCACCGGTTTGCCTGTTTCCATATCGCAAGTGTTGAACTCATACATCCGGGAACTTTTTTCACCAATAGCACTCCATCCTTGTGGGATAATGTTTTTCACCTTACAGTTGATTACCACAAATTCTGCGTCCGGGTAAGCGGTTCCGTGATTGCTTTTGGTGCGTCCGTAGTCGGCCTTCTTCCCGTCGGGGGCGGCAAAAGTACATTCTACAAAGATATTACCATGATTTCCCGTTGTGTTTCTTACCCAGGAGAATGGGCCTCCGTCGTTGCGGAAGTTACTGCGGTAGGCAAACAGACTGCCACGTCCCAGGATGGTGTCACCACCTCCGTCCAGTTCACATGACTCCATATAGATTGTTCCGTTTGCTTGCAATGCATCTCCGGAACCGATGATGTGCACGCTGTAAAGGGCAATACGTTCACCGTTCAGCAGCAAACCTTCAGCTTGTCCATGCAGGTCGGTAGCTATGGTCAGATGTTCCAGCTGGATGTCACTGCAATTATCCAGCATGAAAGCGGCTCTTCTGGACGGGAATGTGCCCGGCCATTCGTTGGTTTTCACTGTCAGGGGATGAGGATTGAAAACTTCGTTGTTAGCATAGTGTACCCGGGTCCGGTCCATTCCTGCACCTTTAATCTTTACATTTGTTTTGTTCCGGGCATATACCAGTTCTTCGTAGTCACCGGTTTGTATCAGAATTACGGTTTGTTTCTGACTGAAATCGGGAATAAAGTCGAGTGCTCCCTGTACGGTGTTGAAATCACCTTGTCCGGTTGCATCTACAATCAGTGTGTCTGTAGAAGCGGGAGCGGAGTCTTTGGTTTTGAAGCTCCAGTTATGCTCTTTGCTGATACCGTGGAAACTATTGCCGGGTAAAGTCAGAACACCTTCGTCTATGGTGACATAATAACTATGGTTGTAGTCGAGCATATTGTTGTGCAGATAGATGGTTGCCGTCGAATCGCGCACGATGATGGGATGGAAATGAAACGCATCTGTAAATCCACCGATGATGTTCAGCTGGTAATCGGGTGGGGTAGGTTCTGCCGTACCTGAGGGGGTGCCGGGGCGAGTATCCCTGTTAGTAGGCATGTGGGTACGTGTATAGTCGTAAGGTATTTTGGTGTAATCACATTCCGATCCATACGTGCGGCTTTCGGTAGGTCCGGACGGGATACTCAGATCCAGACTGTCCACTATCTGGTGCGACATCGCATCATAAATTCGTATCATTCCAGAGTCACCTACTATGGGGGTGTCCGTGAAAGTCAGTACCAGATGGGTATCCGGATTTACATTCTCAGCACCGGCAGCCGGAAACAGTTCGGCGTTTGGTGATTCGGGTTGGTTACAGGCCGACAGAAAAGGCAGTACAGCCAGCATAACAAACAAGGGTTTCATCATTGTTATCTCCTAATTTAGTAGTTCTTTGGGAAATTATATAGAGTGCAAATATAGGCCATCCTCCCAACTCCGTTTTATAATATCTGTGCGATTCATTACAATTTCAGTTCATCAGCATGTTTTTTCAGCTTATATTCTTTGGGAGTACAATTCATGGTCTCTTTAAACACTTTGCTGAAATACTGGGGAGTTGCAAATCCACTCATATATCCCACTTCGGAAACTGTATATTGATCTTGTTCCAATAACTGAACAGCCCGTTTTATGCGCATACTTTTCATGAAGTCTACAGGTGAAACTCCCATCAGGGATTTCATTTTCCGATAGAATACTGTACGGCTCATTCCCATAGCTTCAGCCAGGTCGTCTATCTTGAAGTCCGGATTATGAATGTTTTCTTCTACACTCTGAAGTATATTCCGGATAAAGTCATCATCAAAATGAGTTACCTGAGGAGTGGCAGATTCTATCTGGTCTGTTATATTCGTTATTTTTTCTCTTTTTATTTTAGAGGTGTAATAATCATATAACATTTGCCGCTGTTTGAGCAGGGAGTCTACTTTTGCTTTCAGATAGGTGGAACTGAAAGGTTTGGTAATATATTCGTCCGCACCATACTCCAATCCCTGAATCTGATCGCTTAATGAAGATTTGGCTGATAATAGAATAACGGGTATATGACAGATATCGCTGTTTGCTTTTACTCTTTTCAGGAACTCTATTCCATCCATTTCGGGCATCATAATATCACTGATGACGATATCCGGCATTTCAGCCAGGGCTTTATCTAATCCTTGCTTTCCATTTTCCGCTTCAAAAACCACATAATCTTTGCTTAGCACATTGCATATAATATGGCGTAGTTCTTCATTATCTTCAATAATCAGAATCCGGGTTTCTTTATTTTCATCTTCTATGAGCTTCCCTTCATTCTCTCTCTGCAATTCAGAATTCTCACTGTCATTCAGGATGAATTCTACATTGTTGTCTGCACTGAAAGTCTCATAGCTTCCTGGCAACCTGACCGAAAAGGTACTGCCTTCGCCTAATTTACTATCTACTTTTATGGTGCCATGCAGCAAGTTCAGCAATTCTTTTACCAGAGACAGACCGATGCCTGTCGAGAGGTTCGGATCAGCCTCGTCTAAAGTTTCAAAACGAGTAAACAGTTGATTGATCTTTTGGGCATTAATACCACGTCCTTCATCTTTTACCTGTAAGTACAGATGATCCTTTTCAGCGGTTACGGATAAGATTATCCTTTTCTCATTGGATGTATATTTGAATGCATTGGATAACAGATTAAAGAGAATCTTCTCCAGTTTATCCACATCTGTGTACATCACAAAAGAGTTGAAGTTGCAGTGCAACTGGAATTCTATATGTCGTTTGTGAGCCATGGAAGTGAAATTCTCATAGATTTTCATTATCAAAGGAATCACATCCAACTGTTCTACCATCACTTTCATCTTATCATTCTGTATCTTACGAAAATCCAGTATCTGATTGATTAGCCGTAGCATTCTGTCTGTATTTCTTTTGGCAACCTGCATATTCTCCAGGCCTTCGTCAGATAGTTTCTCATTACTGATGACTTCATCTATAGGACTGGCTATCAGTGTAAGTGGAGTGCGAAGCTCATGAGAAATATCAGTGAAAAAACGTAGCTTCAGATTGGAAAGCTGTTGCTCGAAATCTACTCTGCGCTGCAAATTAGTGATGCGGATTACGATATATATTACGATGAGCAATGCAGCAATACCTATGACAATATAGAGCAATATCGCCCAGATTGTTTCGAAAAAGGTCGGTTCGATATGTATAGGTAAAGAAGTAACGTTATCTACCCATACCCCATCTCCGTTAGTTGATTTTACCTGAAACAGATAATCGCCTGCCGGTATCTTTGCCAGACTGGCTGAATGGCTGTTTCCCAATTCAATCCACTGGTCATTCAATCCCTGAATGCGGTATGCATATTTTATGGCCGGAGAGTTTACGTAATCCAGAGCGGCGAATGTAATGGTGAAGTTCCGTTCGTCTGCCTTTAAGGATTGTATTTCTGTACTATTGAACACTTCTTGCCGGCGGGATGTGTTATTTAGATAAATATCCAAATGCGAGAATACGATGGGAGGTACAAAATCACTCTTATACAAGTCTTTGGGAGTAACACATAATGCTCCGAATTCCGAACCGAATATTAACTTCCCGGAAGAACATAAAACGGGCTTTGTCTCAGCCATTTGTATCTGATCGTTGTACTCTTCCAACAGATTCATATCGGCATCCAATTTTGATAATTTATTTTCTGAAGCAATCCATAGATTGCCTTCGGAGTCTTCGATTGCTGAAAGGGATAAGTCGGGTACTTGACCATTCGTCGCATTATAATGTTTGAAAGTCAACTTTTCGGATAGTCTGCTACTGTCATCCAACAGATTAATTCCTCCGCTCAGTGTTATGACCAATAATTTGCCATTATGGGTTTGGGTAATATTCAGTACGTCATTGTTACTCAAACTGGAATAATGTTCCTCACAAACGTTATGGTAAAAGCGAATGGTTTCCGGTCTTGCAAAATCAGAAGAGCAAGAGAGTAGCCCTCCTGTGGTTCCAATCAGGATAACTCCATTATCCGCCTCGTACAGGCAACGTACTTTCTCACATACATGAATCGGGTAGTTATTGAGAACATTTCCGGAATGAATGAAACGCGGACCGGTACTTTCCGGTAAATGTTCTACCAGGTTGAGGCCTCCTCCAAAAGTTCCTATCCATATACGTCCTGTTGAGTCTTGTAAAATGGAATAGATGGAATTGGAGGATATACTATACGGATTGTTTTTATCCGATAGATGATGGGTAATCCGGTAACTGTTGTCTCTTTCGTGACGCAATAGATAAAGCCCGTTGTCTTTGGTTCCCAACCAGATGTTATGTTCTTTATCTTCGTAGATGCAATATACATCTATATTGAAGGTAACGGTAGAATCAGGTACTATTTTGCCTTCCCTTGAAAGATTTCCAATCCATTGTCCCGACGGATCGTAGAGACATACGTTGCTCGATTGCTTTTTGTGATTGCGTTTCCATCCCACCCACAAGCGCTTCTGATGATCTTCCATCAAAGCACGTGCCTCTTTATGGCTGTCGAATCTATATTCGAATTTCTTCCGGTGGAATGATAGGTATCCAAAACCATCTCCTTTGGTATACCACAGATTTTGATGACGGTCGATAATATAACTGAAGGCCTGGAATGAAACAGGTTTCCGCATTCCCATTTCATAAGTAGATGCCTGCTCTAAGCAACGGTTTACCGGATTGTAAAAGCATAACTCACCTCCTGCGGGTTTGAGCCAGATACAACCATATTCGTCTTCATGCACAAAAGTACAAGGTTTATAGAAAGGGACTTCCGAGTATCTGGGATAATTCAATAAAGTGGTGGTTTCATTCTCCTTATCTAATAGGATTACTCCATCGTTGGCACCCAGTAGCCATAGATTTCCTTTTTTGTCTTCAAATACGTCTGAATCTATTTCTATGGGCATTTCATGGACTGTGAATTTTTCATTTGCCGGATCGTAAAGTATAATGCTCCTATTCTGTAGAATTACAATTTTATTATCCGCTAAACTTTTTAATCCTGTGATCTCTGATATCGGTTGTTCGGGAACACATGGCAATACATCCTGGTTTTGAGTATCATACCGGGTGAAGAAGCCCTTGGAAGTGGCCAGGTAAATTCCATCGGGAACTTCCACCATAAATTCGAAAGGCATTAGATTGGATATGCTTTTCTGACCTACAATAAGAGCGCCTTTGTTAGTCAGAATCCATTCATCTCCATCCTTATCTTGGGTAATGCCATAGATGGTATCTCTTTCATTTCTTCCGGAATATAACTCGACGGACTCTGTCGTCGGAAACTTATTTTCATCTATGCGATACAGTTCATTCTGCATACCGACGGCCCAGGTAATCCCTTTTCCCAGTGCATACAATTTGTTAACTGAATTGGTGAGACTTTTGTTGAAAAGGAAAGGATCCTGGTATTCGTATGTCCAGGTATTGAATAAGTAACAGCGTTTATCATAAGTCAGGCACCAGATGTTATTCAATGAACTCTTTTTGATTTTGGTAAAGCGATGATTGCTTATGCGGATAGGACTTTCCGGGTAGGTTTTATAATTATAGAATGAGTATCCGTCAAAACGTTCCAATCCGTTCCAGGTAGACATCCATATATAGCCATTATCATCCTGGATAAAATTATGGACGCTTTTTTGAGACAATCCGTCTTGCACTGAATAGTGCTTCATATTGATCAGACTTTGTCCGAACAACATAGGGGTGAATAAATAGAGTAGTATGGTGATGATCGGCTTTAACATAGTATCTGTATTTTTCTGCCATACAAATATCGGGAAAAGATATCAGATACCAATAAACTGATGATTTATTGCAATGATTAAACCTGAAATTATAAAAAGAATACCCTATGTTCAGAATTTATAAAGGAAAAGCTGAATATTATAATTTGATGTTTTATGAAATGCCTTCTTTTGCAAAGAATTATCTAACAAAATAAAAACAGGGATCATGAAACTGATTTTTATTTTCAGAAAGGCGCATGCCGCCGTTATTCTGATAGGTTGTCTGATGGCATTCTCTTCGGCAATGGCACAGCAAATGCCGAGACGCAATGTTTTACGCGAAACAAACAATGAATTTTTCAAGACTGAAGAAGCGCGTCGCATAGGCAATCAGGTGCTGGTGTTTCAGCGTTGTACCGGTGGTTGGCCGAAGAATATCGATATGACTCAAAAGATGAGTAATGAGGAATTAGCGCAAGTCTTAAGGGAGAAGTCACGCCGTAACGATTCGACAATTGATAACGACGCGACCACCATGCAGATGATTTATCTGGCTCGTTTATACAGGCAAACAAAGGATGTGCGCTACCGTGACGCCTTCCGTCTGGCGGTGGAGTATCTTCTGAGCGGTCAGTATGAAAATGGCGGATGGCCTCAATTCTGGCCGGAAATGCGCGGATATCAGGTACATATTACTTTTAATGATGATGCGATAGTGAATACACTGGAAATACTGCATGACATTATGACTGCTGAATTTCCTTATGACGGTGACCTCACCGACAAGGCAATGCGTCAACGGCTGTCGAAAGCTTTTGATAAGGGAATTGAATGTATTCTGGCAACACAGATCGTAACTGATGGACAGCTTACGGTATGGTGTCAGCAACACGACCGGGAAACCTTGAAACCGGCTTCGGCACGTGCCTATGAGTTGCCCTCGTATTGCTCGTCAGAGAGTGCTGCCATCGTACGCTTGCTTATGACGTTGCCTAAACCCGATGCACGTGTTAAGCGGGCTGTCCACGGAGCTATGAAATGGTTTGATACGTATAAACTCACCGGTTTGCGGTGTGAACGGTCGGGAGGGGAGCATGGCGTACGGGATACCCGTCTTGTGGA
>ULXS01038461.1_pt1 | contig 36907 bp, 60 predicted proteins | sample 1961421 | NCBI WGS metagenome assembly ULXS01 (sample SAMEA4835842, study PRJEB28245) | human gut metagenome | biome: gut microbiome; material: fecal sample | place: Denmark | collected 2008
TCGTTGAAGAATTCTACCTCAGTTGGACCTGTTTGTATTCGCTTAACCTCACCTGAACCACGGCTTGACTCTGAAGACTCTGATTCAGAGGTAGAGGATGAGTTACTCTCTTTAACTGATTCTGCAGTGGCACCAACCATCAATGAAATCTGCACTACCATATAATCATAGGCTGCCAATTCCATAATTAGCTGGTTTTCTAGAGCTTCATAATACAACTCATTATTAAATTCCTCTATGGGTATCTCATGATTTACTAGCGGCTGAATATACAGCTGCCATTTCTCGATAAACTGTTGCTTCTCTTTAAGCGTAAGTTTACCAAAGATATCCTCGGGTATATAAGTGTCTATCAACTCGTAGATACTGCCAGGCAACTGGGTATTTACCTCTTCACTAACCCCGATAACCTGAGTCTTGGATAATGCAACTCCTCCGACATTGTTAGTTATGGTCATCTTGACCACATAGTCACCAGAAGCCTCATAAACATGGGAAGCAGTTACCACACCGACGTGTGATTCTGTCTTCCCATCACCAAATACCCATGTTACTGTAAAGTTGTTAGGTAGTTCATCAGCGAATCCCCTAAACCTTGCATTGAGTCCAACTACGGTAGATAAGAAATCTACCTCTTTCATAGTTTACTCGTCGTCTTCGTCATTAAGCTCATCGAGGATAGCATTTACCAAGTCAAGCTTGGTGTCACCGTCCTCTGGCTCAATCTCCAAAGAGATGGCTAAAGCCTTCAGCTCTTCGGTATTGAACTGTTCTTTGATTTTCTCGGGAGCTTCATCAGCTTCTCTGAGTTCATCGAACTTCTTCCGAACTGCTTCCAGATCTACTTCTTTCTTGGGAGCATGTGAGCTTTCTTTCTGGCCTGGTGCCTTGAATTCCTCGGCCTTTGCCTCGATGAGATATCCGTTTGCCAGGGCTGCTTTGATAACTCGCAGGTTATACTGCTTATCTGTTAATTCCACAACGTCTTTACGGAGAACCTTAATCTTTGAGGCCTGATCGTAGAAGATACTTGCCTTAGGATTCAGTTTTACGTATCGTTTATTTGCCATAGTTAAATTAGTTAAAGGGGGACGGTATAATACCGCCCCCCGGATTTGAGTTATCGGGTGTTACTCGATGATACCGGTCAGGTACTTGTCGACGTCCATGTAGTCGGGGAATCCGTTGGTAGAGAATTCCTTCGTCGCATCGATGAGGATAGAAGCATCCTGGTACATCTTCGAGAAGCCCGTCGTCAGCGAAGCATAGATAGCCTCGGTCTGATTCGAAACTATGCGTTCCGACTCCAGCATCAGCTGTTTTGCAGTCAACTTTATCATGGCTGCCGACGGGTCTACTAGCATTACCTCGTCTGCCGGAGTACCGCCATGGATATAGAAGTCTGCCGAATTGGGAACCGGAGTCTTCAGGTTCAAGCGGGCATCGGTAGTACCCGACGAACGCAGTTTGAACTCGGGGAGGTCGAGAAGGTCGAGTGCCTGCTCCTCACCACCGATGATGATGCGGAACTGACGGCCCAGTCGAGATGCCCGAATCCATACTCGGAGAAGGTCACGATACTGTATACCCTTCTGGGTATCCCCCACGCCGATTACCGGAGCTGATTCCGAGCCGTCCAACTTGTTACCCTTTACGAGGACATCCATGGCCAGAGCATCCATTGCATAACCCAGCTGAACGCCAAAGTCACGAAGGAAGATTGCCATTACGTCCATCGATACGTAGCTTCGTACCTCGTCAGTAACCTTGAAACCCTTGCCTATCTTGAAGAGGTTGACCGACTTCTGGCCGAATGATACGGTACCCAGAGGAATGGTCTCTGCCTCGTTCACCCGTGCAGGATTAGCGTCGGACATGTTGACGAGGGGCATGATGGCGGTAAGCCCATTGATAGGCTGGTCGGATGCGATGATGTTGGGATAGAAAGGTGCTTCACGCATTCCCAGATATATTGCCTCACGGACAATCTCCGGAACGAGCCAGCGGAGTTCGGGATTCGGCATGGAGTATATATTCTCCATCGTGTCGACTTTGGGATTGAACCCGACGGCTTTGAAATAATCCTCCTGGGTAATGCCATATTTCTCCTGGAGCATATCACCCAGATGAATGTCTACCGGGAGACTCTTGTTGCTTCCCTGTCGGAAGCCATCCATGTTCTTTACGATTTCGGGAAGCTCCTTTAAGTACTGGTCCCGAGTGAAAGTTTTTTCTGCCATGTTATAAATGTGTTTTTCTTGTTATTTTGCAAGGATTCGTACCAGTTCACCTACCTCTGCCGTGTTTATAGCCAGGAATGGAGTCTCGGCATTGGAAGCCGAGGGACTGAAGTTGGGATACGTGCCGCTGTCGTCGAGAGTACCGTCCGTCTGAACATAACCAGTAGTGGTTATCTCAGCCTTGGCGATACCATGGATAATGGTGTAGCCCTGGACCATGACCGTTACCTCTACGCCAGCTGCCGAAGGTGGATAGGCGGGGTACTTACTGTAACCGATAGCGATACCGATGTATATTTCTCCTTCTGCTCCGGTATAAGGAGAAATGGTACCGTCGTTATTCAGTTTTACTGGCTGGCCCTGAACGATAGTATCACCGCTCTTTACCGGGAATGCCTGATGAAGCTTATGCGATTCACTTTTGTAAATCACAGCCTGCGGGGTTCGTGAACCCACTTTGTGTAAGTCTGCCATAATTTAATTTGAAATTTGAGTTACTTTCTTTGTTATTTCTTTTCTCCTCTGAGTTTCCGGTCTGCCAAAGCCTGGGCAACTGCCTGAGTGGATTTGTCTCCGTTCTTCGTTTCATCTTCTCCCTCTGGATTGATAGAAGATGCCCGGCCCACGTCCTGAGAACCGCAATGGTTGCAGTGCATCGGGAATTTATCCTCCAGCTGTGCGTCATAAGTCTTACGCAGAGCAGTAAGGGTTTCCATGGTAGTTCCTTCGTTCTCCAGGAGTGCCAGGATATTCTGGTCTACGTTTTCCTCGCCAGAAACTTTCTTGTAGGCAGCCACCGTCTCCTCACGGAAGGATTTGATATGACCGTCCCAGTTTTTCTTTGCTTCCTTGTAAGACTCTACGTCCTTCTCGAGATTTGCTTTCTCTTCCAGGAGAGTCTGAATCTCAGTGTCTTTGGAAGCCACGGCCTCAGTGAGGCTCTGATTCTGCTGTACCAGGTTTTTAATCTGGGTGAGAGCCAGCTCTGCCGAAACTTCCTGACCTTCAGAAAGGGTCAAAAGATTTTCACCAAAGAGGCTCGCCAGCACTTGCTGCAATTCTTTGTCCATGTTTGTTTTATTTGTTTGGTTATTGTGGTTACCCTTTCCGGCACCCTTTTCATTATTAGATTGGGTGGTATTGTACTTTATCTCTTTTTCAGAAAGAATCTTGAAGTCGAACATAGAGACCCTCTTTGCGGGATCATTAGCCTCGGCAGCTTTTTCTTCGGAGAAGGAGTAGTACTGACTTCCCGCATAAGCAGGGCTGTTTAATTTGCCACTCTTGATAAGCTGAGCAAAGGGGTCTGCCCCATGCCATACTAGAGATGTCTCTTTGTAGGAAATGATTTTGGTAACAATCCTGCGAATCAGTTCACCACTTTCAGTATACGTACCAAGTTTGGAATAGAACTCCCAGATATCCTCAAAGGAATGAGAGGGTTCCCATGCAAACTCTACGGTTACCGAATTGGAATGTATTGAAGGAGGGTCCATCTGAATACCACGAGCTATACGGGGATTGGAAAGCCCATCTATCTTCATGATACCATTGATACCAGCTGGGATAACTACCCCGGTCTTTTCATCTTGGTAAGCTTCCTGCCACTCTACAGACTTAACTGCTCCAATGGCATTAGCTACATCGGTTTCATGGTCGAGATTAACAGACTGACCTACGAGGAGAGGCATAGATTCCTTCAGCACTGCTTCTGGAAACTCAGTGGGATTGTACTTCTTTGCCACTATTGCGGCAGAAAGCATTCGGAACATTGGCTCTATAAAGTCACTGTCCTTTGGCTTTAACATTTCTGAAGTTACTTCTGGCATGAACTGGTTGACATTCAAAGTGCCACCCCACATACCAAACCTTTCCAGTGACTTCTTAGGGTCTTCACTGAAGTTGACAGTACCCTTGTAGAAGTTTTCGGAGAGAGAGTGAGCATCAATAACTACTTCTGGTACATTAGATACCATCAAGCTATGAGCCGCACTTAACACCATTACATCGGTGTTCTGATGAACATTTGGCATAATTTATCTTGGTTTACTGTCTTGGTCTTTTCTTTTGGGATTAGGGTTTGTTTTATCCCTGGTCCTACGGTCTGACTTGTCTTTGTCATCTTCCCGTTTCTTTTTCTTCTTACCAGTATCTGAATCTCCCGTACCATCTGAATCATCCGAATCCACAGGAGTTCTTGGTTCGGGTTGGTCCGGAGTTTCATAACCCATATCACGAGCAAACTGGTCCTGACTGATGATACCCTGATTATACAGGGTTACATTTACACGAGCCCGATATTCACGGGCCTGCTGTAACTTAATATCATCAGAAACAGTTGAAGTCCCGAACTTGATAGTTATTCCCTTATTATTGAACCCCGCCAGGCGCAATTCTAGAGAATAAAAAAACTCCAGTACAAAGATTACCAGGGTTTGGATATTCTTTAACTGGGATATCATCTTAGACAGCTGTATACCAGCTCCACCCTCGGTACCATTCTGTGATGCAGATACTCCAATGATAGAACCATTTACTCCGAGGCCGTTTGCTACGGATTGTTGATTCATATTCCAGGGAAGGTTTATATTCTGCATAGAAGCCGAAGTTGACCTCAGTTCGAATTCATGGTCATCTATGTAACCAACCACTACTCCATCTGACATACCACCAACGATATTGGTCTTCATCTTCCTGAGAGTACTTTCCAAACGAGCAGCATAGGCTTTTTCACTTTCTCCAGCAGTACGAGGAGGTTTAGCCATCTTAGCTTCAAGGAAACCAACCATACCCATTACCTCCATGATATGTTTGAAATTCTTTCGCATGGTATGCTGACCAGCGATAGAATCCAAAGCCGACATAAATGGAGGTACCCCGTAGGGTTCATCGGTATCATTGTACATACCAACATAACAATAGGTCTCGGTATTCAATCGTATGAATGAATCCTTGAGACCATCTACCAAATGAGGATTCCTTTGGTATGGGTGATATACTCCATTGTTCTCTCTCTTAAACCTTATAGTTTCTGGTTTAATGAAGAGTATAGTTTCCAATCCTGTTAACTTCTTGTTTGGTACTCCTTCCACCGATATAGCACCACTAACAAGAAGCTGAACTATGAACTTGTTTACCAACCCATCTATTCCAGCTGTATACTTCGACCACCTCTTGGATACATTCCTCAAATGCTCCCTCATCTTGGTAGACTCCTCAGGAGTATTGTTTGGGAAGTCAATAGTATGACCTGTATTCGACAGCTTGAACATGTCCTGCAATGCAATGCTGACGTCCGGGTTTATCTTGTACAGGTCCCGAATGATAGGTATTAGTTCTGTTCTGAACGTTGGGGTAACTAAGTTCGTCATACCATTAAGAGTGGTAATGAGTTCAGAGTTTCCCACACCATCATCTGGTTGAGAAACTCTGCCCGGACTTATTGAACCCTTTCCCTCATCTTTGTTCTGAGATTCCACAGGCTTAGACCTGGTGAACCAACTGATAGGATTAAGTTTCATGTTATATTGAATGGTTTATGCTTACTGAGGAATTACTACAGTACCAGATGGACTGTGAGACCTGATATGATTTGTGATGGCTTTACCGAATATAGCATCATCGGAATAGGTTTCACCTTCCAAATCTAGGTCCATAGATGAGTTATTCATTCTATGCTTACCACGAGCAATTGGTCTTCCAGCCCCGTCATAGATGAAAGTATATGCTTCTTGTACAAAGAACGGGTCTTTTACAATTACATTCTCTTCCCGGATATCCTTCTCTAAGTTCTCGATGATTACAGAACGGTTCTTGGTTGTAGTTAACCATCCAGGAAATTTATCTTCCTCTGGTCTGTTCTTCCTCTTCTTACGTAAGAGCTTAGTATAGAAGTATAAATTAGGATATCCCTCATCCTGAAGTATGGTAGTTACCGTCATACCAACGTCGTTAGTCTCTGGGGCTAACTTAGCAAAGTTATACTTCTCTCCAATATCTCCAAGGAGTCGGGCATACTTGTTCAGGGGTATTCTCCCCTTATATACTGCAGCCTCTTCTCCTTCTTTATCCATACAGGTGAAAGCAGAGTAGTCAGTACCTCTACCAGTAGCACAGTCACCACCAATAAAGTATTCTTTGTTCGGGTCTGGTTCGTTGAACTCTTTATACTGACCTTTGAGACGAGTATTGATAACAGGGTAGTCGAATAAGCATTCCTCTATAGCTTTAATATCAGCTAAGTCAAATACTGTATTACCTGATGATAGAAAGTCACCATCTATCTCCTGAGCTGTTCTCTTGGGACCCAAAGCAGCAGACATCTCTTCATACCATTTCTCATCCCTATCAGGGTGCATCTGCCAATATAATCGGATTGGGTTGAATGGGTTGCCTCCAGATATGGCATCTACCCAAGTACCATGGAAGAAGTTCCCGACGCCGTAAGGCGTGTTATGAGACACGTAGTCTTCGTTGATGAGGTAAGATTCATCGTTTTCAACGCAAATGTCATAAATGGTATCGTAATACTTTCTAACTACTTTCAGCTTAGAAAGATAGATACTTGTACCACGTTTACCAGATACAATACGTTGAATATAAGACTTATTCAGTTTAACCTCAAACTTATTCTCAATCTCCTGAGATATCTTCTCCAACACTCCATAGTAGTAACCAAGTTCCTGATAACGGTATCTTATGTAAGCCACCACTCTTAAGTCGTAGTTGAATCCCCCTTTTAGTTTAGACCCAAGCTTCATTCCATAAGAATGTTTCTCAGCTTTTTGACCGTTCTCAGCTACTGTAACTATCTGGAGATTGGTTACATAATTGTCTGAAGGATTGTTGTTAATGTGGTCAACTACATACCCATCTGGAATTTCTCCTAAGAATACTTTAGCTACCAAATTGTGGACACATATCTTTTTCTTTTGACCATTATTCCACAGACTTATATTTAGATATTTTTCTCGGTTAGTACATGGTTTTGGTAATTTTTCTACCCTCGTTCCATTCTTTACAATGAAGATTCTTCCCCAGTTAGAGACTTCATAGTTTGGGAAACCCGGTATAGGTTTGCATATCTCTTTCTTGGGTTTTACGGTTACTTGATTCTGCTCCAGACCACTTATACCAGTATGATAGAAGATAGCGGGTATATCTCGTTTGATTATCTCTGAAACAGGTAACCAACCTTCAAGAGTATACAACTTATGTTTTGGAGTACACTTAATAACCTTACCTTGTTCATTGTGAACTTCCCAGGTTTTCAGTACACCCTTGTTTACAGAACCAAGTACTCTCTGCCACTTTCCAGTATGTGATAATACTCTCAGCCCAAGATGTGATATATCCATCTTACCAAAAGTTTTGGGACAAATAGAATCTACTCTGAATGGCCCATCTTTACCTATAATTTGAGTATCACCAGTAATACATGAGTTTACTATAGCAGCACCACCAGTTGATAGAGTAGGGAAGGCTGATGCCCAGATAGTTGAAGCCCATCTTACGATTGCTGCTTCATCAATCACCAACAACGACAAAGATTCAGAACGACCAGCTTGGTCAGAGGTTGGAATAGATTCTATTACAGAACCATTTGCAAACTCTATAGTTGATACAGAACCAAACTCTCCTGCACGACCATTAGTAATTGGCTCTTGCAGATATGAGGGTAGATTCTTGTACATGAACTTAATCTTCTTTAGTACCTTCTTTGCTACGGTGTCCTTGATTGAGATAATATTTATCTTCTTGTTAGGGTGATACATTGCTAACCAAAGACAGTAGAGAGAGATTAGCTCAGTAATACCAGCCTGACGAAACTTTAGGATGATATTGAACCTGTTGAGCATGAATTGGTATAGCACTGCCTTCTGAAAATGGTAGAGCAAGAACTTTACCATGCCCAACACTGGGTTTATCACGTAGCAGAAAGTAGAAAAGAAGAACGGGTCTTTCATCACCCGAACCAGAGTTTTAAGCTGTTCAGGTGTAATACTCGCATCTTCAACTAATGTCTTCTTTCTTGCCATGTCAGAAATTGTATGAAATTCTTAAGTAAGGATCGAGACCTAAATTATCCCGAAGCTTAGGATAATAGTTGATATTCAACCCGGCTTCATAATTAAATTTACTGGTATTGTATTTCAAGCCAAAATCCAAATCATGGAAGTTATGTACTGGTCGTAGGGTATACTGAACTACTGGATTAAATCTTTTTAGGAAGGATGTTTTCTTGTAAGTTAATTTACTATCCAGGTAGTTGTATTGATAACGAGAATAGTTTACCGAATACTCCTCAGTAATAAGCTTACAATCGGTATTAAATGTAGTGATAGATAGATTATCACCACCAGATAGTATTTGCAACAACTTAGGAGCTTGGGGATAATTGGTCAAGAACAATTCATTGTATTCAATTTTAGTTGAATCTTTCTGAATGATAGTGACCACTCTATCAACATATTCTATTCGTTCAAGGGGAACAGAATCAACCCGATATAGGAACACCATTCGGGGTAATTGAATCTTATGGAATTCAACTTTGGGTACAAATGGAGTATTAACCACAACAGTATCAACCCGACGAGAATAATTTTTAAGGTCATGACTTAATTCAGAATTTCGGTTCCATAACCAGAATATTGTTAAGGCCATAAATATGAAGGCCGAGGTTAGGATTACATTTTTCATGGTTCAGGGTTTATGAAAACAATTAGGGGGGATTATAGGGGGGTTAAAGAAAGTAAATCTTAAAGCTAATACTTAAAAGCTAAGTACTCCAGCAAGCTGGAGGTTATTTTCGTATTTTTCTAAAGAAAAATACTCAATAACTGCGCATATACGTACGCGATAGGGGATATTCATTTTGATATTAGACCAGCCTTTTGTAAACAGGATTTTAACCACAATGAATTCTCATATACGGCACCCTTAGTTAGGGTATTTCTCCCTTTATTCAACCAATAAGTCGGATTAGCATTGTCAAAATATACCTTGAATGATTTGGGAAAACCCATAATCACCCTATATTCATCAAGTCCCATTATTCTACCGTGGGGATTAAATTGCCTTGATGAAGGTCTTACGGTTAATGGGTAGCTCTTTTTCTTATTTCTATATACTCCAGGAAGAGTCTTCATCTTTTGAGTTCTCATGGGCCATTTGTAATCATTTTTGAACTCAGTTTTCCATAGCTTTCTCACTTGAGCTACTGTCAAAGTAGTTTTTGACTTATCTGCATAATGATACATGGCCAATTTTTTATCGTCAGCTTCTCTATAGTTTATGTCTCTCCTTACTCCTTTCTTCAGTTGACACAGATTTTTGGGTTTAGTAACTCTAAAAGTATGATCAAAGATCTGAGGATTGATCTTGGAGTCTTTTCTGACTCCTATTAACACCAAACGTTTCCTACTTTGTTGAGAATTACCAAATACCGTAACAGGATGACAGTGCACTATAAGTTTATAATCGGGTAAATTATGTTCCCATTCCCCGATAGGGATAAAATCCAGAAGTTTTGGGAGGTTCTCAAGCATAAATATTGCCGGTTTGAACTTCTTGACACTAGAAAGATACAGATTAAGAGTAACATCTTCCCGGGGTTTGCCCAGGGATTTTTTCCTGGAATATGAGAATACCGAGCTATGCCCACATGATGGAGAGCCGAGTATTAGGTCTATTTTGGAAGTTTTTACCTCTTCCAGTGACCTTACAAATGGTATATCTTCAAAATTGAGCTTCCATTGCTCTTCTTTTTTGGAATGAAATACTGCTCTTGGCTCTACATTGGCTATAAGATGTTCCTTAAACTCAAAAAGAAGCGCTCCTTGGGCTCCACAGATACCTAAGACATTCATTGAAAATAGAATTTTATAATATATACCGGAAGGTCTTGCAAAGAACTAGCTTTGCTATTGTTCTAAAACATATTTTATGATGAAAGAGAATGTTCCCTGGATGCCCGGATTATATGTAAGTGTTGACGGTGATATCTTTGAGTTAAGGAATAATAATTGGGTACAGTTAAGGATATACCACAGTTTATCCAAGAATCATAAATACCGTCGAGCTTATTTTTATTTTAGAGGAGGAATACGTTCGGTTTCAAGATTAGTAGCAAAAGTTCATATACCTAACAAATATAATAAACCTTATGTGGGTCATAAGGATAATAACCCCCTAAATAATAGGGTAAGTAACCTATATTGGTGTACACCCAAAGAAAATACTGAAAAAGCTGTGAGAGAGGGTAGAATGAAGCCGGGGGATAAACGAGGAGATAAAAACCCTTATTATAGAGTATTCGGAGATAAACATCCAAAATCTAAATATAGCAACGAACTCAAGATAAAGATTTATAAATTCTATCAAAAACATCCTAATTGGACTACTAAACAACTTCAATCTAAATTCAAAGTTAAAAGTTACCGTCCTTTACGTAAGATTATACGAGGTGAAGATCCTATTATAGCTGAATACTTGAAGGAAGTTGAATAATCTATATTATATTGCATTAAAATAATAACAAAACTCATGAAAGTTGGTGATTTATTACTGGTAACAGGTCCTGCCTTCTTTGAAAAGACGGCGATTAAGGAGAGGAAAAAGGGAATTTACACTCTTGAGAATGGTATTAAGACAGATAGAGACCTCAATCCTCTCAATTCTAAGTATCAAATCGAGGTTTTCAACGAAGAAAAATACAAAACTATGGTAGCACAGAGAAATTTGAACCGAGATATTGAGAAATTGGCCTCTATCAATAAGAAAGGGATAGAAAATCCTGACTTAATCAGATATGCAGCTGCCAAAATAAGCCGTATTATCGAAAAACTGGAGAAAAAATGATACGTTTCTTGATACATTGGTTTACAATCAGAGTTATCGGTTACTCTGCTTATTGTGGGGGACTAACTTGGAAAGCTCTAAAAGGAGTGAATAAAGAGTATGAAGGTAATGAATCTTGGTCCAAGGGTAAGAAAGAAACTATTCAAACACTCATAATTTGTATCACCATCATAATAATCATATCATGTCTGATATCTTAATGACTGCTAATCCTGCTCCGGCTTGGTTGGGTTATACCCTTTTAGTGTTCTATACTCTCGGATTTATCTTCTGCTTATTTATCAGAAGTGTAATAGAAGAAACTCCTCTTAAAAAAGCCTCCAACCCAGTTAGATATGGAGTTTTATTCCTTATATGGGCAGTTAGTCCGGCAGTAATAACCGGATTATTCATACTAACCTTCAAAATCATTTTCAAGAATGATACTCGAGTTAAACGACATTGAAATAATTTTAAGGAAAGCCAGTGATGAAGAGAAGCAATCCATTCCGGTTTGGGATGCTTATATAGAGAAAGTAATCATAGACGGGAATATTCCTTCCCTTTTACGGGATAAACTCACTGGTAAGATAAATAATCTTACTCAGGGATTCACCCAAAAGTTCAGCGGTCAATTAAAGGGTAATATTGAAAATGAGATATCGTCCTTAGAGGAATATGTATACCGTAAACATGACCTAACTTTTACTAAGCTAAGAGTAGTAAGAGAACATTATTCATTAAGAATAACTACAGCTCAAGGTCAAACATTCGATATTTGGGAACCTTAATCAAAATATCTATATGTCAGTAAAAGTTTATACTCCTGGTCAGTTCTATGCTGCAGGTGGAGTAGTAGAAGAAATGTTTTATCAAGAAGTAGGTAGAACAAAGAAGTACCTAAGGAAAAGAATTGGTCTAGTACGTTCATTTGAACAAATAATCAAGAATCTAAATGATGAAGCTTGGAGAAAGTTTCACTATATGAAGGCAAATGTTAGAGGGGTTGATTATACCTTAGTATATGACCCTGAGAATAAAGAATATCCTTATCTATTCGTAGAAACCAAGTTTTACTTCAAGCAGAAGGCTAAGGTTAAAGAACCAGATAATAAGTAGACAAAGGGACTCAATTATTGAGTCCCTTTTCATTGTATTAAAAGCTAGAGCCAGATACCGAAACGATTATACCCCAATCTATATTTTCAAAACCCCCATAACTTATGTTAAACATTTTGATTTATGTCCTTGCATTTATTATAGGATTCACCCTTACATTAGGTATAATAGGTGGGGTCCTTTGGTTATTGCAGAAACGTTCTAGTAAATTATTACAAATAATAGGTGAGTTATTCATATTTGGAATAATTTGCATACTGGTATTAACTCTTACAATAGTTATAATTAAACCCTATGCCTAATCATGGAACAGAAAGAGAAGAATAGGATTATCTTGGATTGGATAATCAAAGCTAAGGATATTTATGTGAATAGTATTCCTTTTAGTGGAATGTGCAAGTCATTCAAATTGGCTGTATTAAGGGATTCAGAATTAGAGAAGTCTTTGATTTGTATCTTACAGGATATGGGACATGAGTCAAAGATATTTGATAGTAAACTATTGTACAATCCTGAATGGCCTTTTATACTTATCCCTGAATTTAACTTTGAGTTCTTGGGTGGGGATAAAACTACTGAGGCTTATAGGGAATTTCAAAACCATAAGTTGACCCTTCGAGAAATATTTTGGTGGAGTAAGTGGGATAGTGAAGTAAGGGTTAAGGCTTTTGATAGACTTATAGGGATATATAAGGCTAAATCATGAGCCTTATAATAGGAGCCTTAAAAATATCCTGGAAAAATTTTGTGAAGAGCCTTTAGACGGGTTCTTCACTTTGTGTAGGGAGAGGGGGGATGTGGTTATGTACCTATGTGGCATGTGCCTTTCAGGAAGAGCTTAAGGTGAGGTTTCTTTGGTAGCTGTCAGTAAAAAGGTTTTGGTACCTTAAAGAGTCTTATCACGAGGTCTTCAAAAACATCTGGCAGTAAAACGGGACCACGGTGGCCCTATCGCAAAATTAAATTTTATTAAAAATAGGGGACAAATTATGCCCCCTATTTCATTTTATTACTTGCTTTCTTTTTCATTCATTGCAAGTAGAAAATTTTTGATTGTGTCCCTTTTTTCTGTATTGGCATTTGCATCTACAATACAATTTATATTTATATATACTTGCTTTGCGTATTCTTGCCAAGCCTTTTTCAGTGCTTTCCTTTTTTCAGTATTTTTGTTGCTTGCAATAAATTCAGCGATGAATGCGTCCAATTTTTTACGCAACTTCATTCGCAAATTTTTCTTTTCTTTGTCCGTTTTGCACTCTGCAAAAATTTCTTTTTTGTAAATAGATTTTCTTTCGTTAGTCGAAAAAATTTCGTTGCCGATTGCTAAAATTTCATTTGCTTTCATAGTAGTAAAATTTTTAATTGGTTTAACTTTTATTAGTTCTTTTCTGTATTACAAATATACAACAAATATTTATAATTGGTGGCCCTGGGAGCATTTATTTTCATAAAACTTTCTGGGAGCTATTTCTGGACATTCCTGGCATGGGAATTGCTTTGTGGGCCTTCTTGGCACCATCAGGGCACCAGAAAGAAGGTTCTGATAGATGGTCTTAATGTTCGGTTCTTAAAATGGTCTTAGCTCCTTGGTTGGGTCCTATATGTCTGAAATGAATTAAGGTCTTAGCTCCTACCCTGCATTGCCTTTATTTTCATGATGAAGTTCCCAGGGTTGGCTTAGGATTGGGTACCCTACCTTATATAATCTAGAAGTTCTTAGTTTTATAAATAAGTAAAACTATATTCCATAAGTTTTAAGTTTCTATGATATGCCCCTGCTTGCAAATGGAAACACTTTATTTTGCATTGCATTTCGGGAATTTTGAATATAGGATTAGGATTGGAGCCAAGAGGTGCCTGCATGGCTTATAATATAAAAGGCTATAAGCCAAGCCACTAAAAGCGATATAGGGAATTAAGGCCACTACAAGCCAAATGAACAGCCTCATATGGTCACAATAAAAGGCCTACCAACCAGGTAGGCCTTAGAGGGAATTTTGAAGGATTATTCCTCGGTGATCTTCAATGAGCAGAGGTGAGCAAATTCCCTGTATTCATCTGGGTTATATTTAGGATAACTAGAGGGATCTTCTCCATATAGGTTATCCAGTTCATTTTTGATTTCTCTTTGGATTTGGAGAAATTCCTTGGTAGGAAGTAGTTTTGCCTCATGGGTAAGGTATAGGAATTGGTATACCTGTTGGGTATAATCAGGAGTATAGTCATAGTAGGAGTCATCCCCGTTAGTTCTCCAGATTACTTCCTTGAGGGAGGGGATAAGACGGTTTCTAATGTAATTTAGGATAATATCCTCGGATTTAGGATTGCCCCAGTATAAGTAAATCTTAAGAGTGATGGGGTATAAATTCCCTTCGTCGGTTTCCATAAAACCCAGTTCTAGGGATTGGTGACATCCAAGTTGGAGCATTGGGATAAGATGTTGCCCGGTAACTGAGTAAAGGTTAATGGTAATGGTTTTCATGGTTTTTACTTTTTAATGGATTATTATTTATTTTTCTTTGTGCAAATATAATATAATTATATAATATAAGCAAATAAATATTTAAGGCCTTCTGGAGGTACCTTAAGCCATATATGGCACCAAAAGGTACTCTTTACAATCACCAGTGGGCCTTATAATCTCATAAATGAAAAAGGCCTGAGTTGGCAGGCCTTACAGAAAAGATATGAAAGCAAATGAAGGTTAAATCTTATCTACCTCCAAACCTTCCGGACCCATATTCAGGATATAACCTGCCTTAATCAAATTATTAACTACCGAGGGTACACATTTCTTAATATGCAACCTGAATTCCGATTGGCCCATATTTCCCACGAAGTTATTCTTGGGAGTATTGATTGCCAATTCGGTTGAATGATTTTTGGAGATAATTTCCAGGGCAGTGGTAAAATCTTTAGAATTAAGCATGGCCTTAAATGTTTTTGGGTTTATTATTTATCTTTCTTTATGCAAATATAAGAATAATATATAATATATGCAAATAAATATTCTGGGCCCTCATTAGGCCTTGGGCCCTTAATCCTAAAGGCCACTAAAAGCTAATCCTTATATAATATAAAGGCTATATTAAGGTACCTTAACCTACCATAAAAGGCCTTAAAGGTACCTTAAATGTGCCCTAACTAAGCCTTAACTTGAGAAATAAAATCTCCAATACTCTATTCCTGGCATATCGATTTTAGACACCTGTTCCAAAATCCCCTAAAATACTCGCATATATATATATATAATATATAAATGGTATTCTTTAGGGATTGGGATTAAGGCCCTTAAAGGCACCTAAGTGTACCAATGAAGTTATTCATCTATTCTCATATATAGACCTGTAGAGAGGCTATAAGTCTCTTTATCGAAAAGGCCTTAGCTATTGGCCTTAACCTTACCTTAAAAGACTTACGATTATATATAATATAGACTTGATTAGGATGGGATTTAGGGTACCTTAAAGGCTGCCTTTAGGGCTCTCTTTGGGTCTTAGGGCCCTAAGTCGACTTAGCTAATACGTATAGTAACCAAGATAGCTCTGAAGCTCTTAGGGTACACAGTGAAGGCCCACTTTTGCCCTACCCTAAAAATTTTTCCCAATCGGATTTTATGGCCTTAGGTCTTTTTCGGAGTCAGAATCCGTATCACCGACTGCTTGTTAACTTTTACCCTATCCTAACACACAAATAAAAGGCTTCTAAGATAAAAAGCTAACCCTAAAAGCCTTATATGATTGATGATTATAAGTATATGTATTTATATAAGCCATTATATATGGATGTATATATTAAGGATTGTATTGATATTTAGGATTTTTTCTTTGTTTGGGGTTGGGTTTGGGTATTAGAATCCTGGTTTCAGGTTTAGATGCCTTAATACTTCCCTTAGTTCGGAATCTGTATATTCCTTAGCCTTTTCAATTGGGATGTTGTTATGGTTGGAGGCTATGATGATTGCCCTATCCTTTGATACCTTAATGGTTTTTCTTTGTTTCATGGGTTATTTGGATTTGTAGGTTGGGAAGAAGTCGAATTCTATATACCACCTCAGCCAGGAGATGATGATGTAGAATGGGCTTTGGGATGTGATTACTATGGTTGGAAGTAGTACCCATTCCTTGGGAGTAGAATTTGATAGGGCTGTGACTTTGATTTTCATAGTGATTATTGTTTAGGGATTTTTATCCAGATTCCTTGTGTCCTTAGTCCTTTGCGTCTTAGTGTTTGTTCGTGTTTGATTTGGTTGATTAGGTTAAGGATATGTTGTCTGTATTTTCTTTGGAATGCCCATTTACAGGATGGTAGTTCTTTGTAGAGTTCGGATAACTTTGCATTAAGTTGATTCATTGAGAAATCTCTTAATTCTCTGGATTCAGTGCATTTCATAGTATAGATGATTATAAGTAATAAGTATCATCTGCCCAGTTTTCTCCTACGACATCCTGGATGTTTTGGATTTTCTTCTGGGATTGGTAGGAAGTTCTTTCCATTACAGAAGGTATAGCATCCTCCCCCCTCTTCTCTTGGTCTCTGACATTTTATGCAGATATTAGTTGAATTAGAGTTCATCTCCGAGTCTTTCATAGTTTATGGCCTGTATAAGATTATTTGATTTTTAAGCTTTAGCTGGTGAATTTACCAGTCAATTTCTATGTACCACTTAAAGAAATGTAAGTTAAGATACCTATAAGGTATATTTAGGGTTATGGTGGGAAATATAACCCATTCAATGGGATAATCTTGGGTGTTGAATGTGATACTCGGTTTCATGATTAGTATTTTATTTGGATGATTACCAAAGAAACTATCAGTATTACAGCTACCAGGATTATCCATTCCAGTAATGCTTGCAATAATAACCTAAGTGTTTTCATATCCAGTTATCTTTGAGTTACTAGATAGGGAAGTAGCAGCGAATAGAGATGATACCTCCATGATTGCGGATTACTGATACTTCTTCGTATTGGAAATAATCCAGGGAGTCGGAGTAAAGGCCGAAGACTGCTTCCAGGTCTGTATTTGTACCACCAAATATTTCCGTACCCGGAGCTGGTGTGAAGGTGAAAGTATGATGACCACCATACTGATTGTTTCTGGTCTCTATCTTAGTGAGGAGCATACCATATCTCCGGAGAAATTCCCTGAATGTGCATTGGAAATACATTTCGGGGTCTGTCATGCCTTGTCTTTTGCACCATCCGTGAACTTTCTTCAGGAGGTATAAGTAATTGTCTGGTTGTTTTTTCATGGCCTTAATTTATTTAATTAATTATTATCTTATTTCCTATATACAAATATAGCAAATATTTTGTAATTATGCAAATAAATATTGAAGGACTTTACCAGCGTTCGTCTTCGATAGTGATGCGAATGTGGACATTTTGTTGAGGATGCTCCTTTAACCATCTCTCAATCTCTCCAGCCCTTTCGAGACTGTCTATATAATCTGGAGCTAAAGCCTTAACTGTTTCATAAGGTAAGCTCCCATCGGGATTTATCCAGGGTTTAGCAGGTGGCTCTTTTACCTGGTTTTTATTCTCGATTACTGCCATAATAACTACAATCAGAACAATGGCAATAGCTAACCACATGAATATGATTAGAGTACTGCCTTCTGAGTTTTTGTCTTGAGTTTTCATGAGATTTTATTTTTTGGTTGATCATCCTGTGCTGATATAAATTGGATTTTCGACTTGAATTCATCCAGATGATCCTCTTTGATAAGGGTGAGCATCTTCTTTCCTGTCTGGTGATTGACCATCATTGTGGGAAATACTTTAGACATCTTGGGAAGTCCATCTGGACCGGGTTCTAAGTCTTCTATCAGCATTATTTCTGCTTCCGAGTTTAATGTCAGTATATACGGAACCAATTCAAACATTTTCATAACTTTGATTTTATGATATCTCTGATACCTATTAACTTTAGCTTTTGTTCAGGAGTTAAATCAGAGTCTTTCATTGCTTTATTTACTTCGGCATACAGCTCCTGCATCTTTATCCTGTAGAGAGGTCCTTTGATATGCTTGCATACCCAGTTGTATTCTCTACATATTTTGTTGATTGAACTCATGCTCTGATGGTTATTATTAATCCCAGGTTGCAGCTCCCTACCAGTACTTCATCATCCCCAGTGGAGAGAATATCCTTTATTTGAGTCATTGCTCCTCGGAAACTCATTTTGACTGCTCCCTCTATTTCATTGAACTTGACCAGGAGTGTATGCTTATATGACTGAGGAATCCGGTCCTGGTCATATTTAATCTCTACTTTATAATCGTAGAGTTCCAACCCCAGTCGGGAATCTAATTCTTCTACCATTCCAAGGTAGGTGTCTTGGATTGCTTCCTTGATGCAATCAATCTCTTCCTCATAAATCTTCCCTAACTTGTAGGACTCCTTGAGACCCGTAAGCATAACCTTTTTATAATCTTTCATAATATTAGGGTTTTATCCTTTTCTTATTACAAATATAATGAATTAAATTTATATTTGCAAATAAAAAATCATCGGTCCGGAATGGTATACCATAGTTTTCGAAGGCATCTTTAGCCTCCTAAGGTAAATATCCGTGTTGTTTGGATGCAAGGTATACTATACCATTGCAATCGATTACTACCCCGGTGATAGTATGTTCAAAAGGCCATATAGGCTGAACTGCGACCATTACTGGTGCCTGAGGGTCCATTTCTGATAAAGTTCCTATCAGATCTTCGACGGTGTAAGTACTGTTATATCTCATGTGATTAAAGTTTTAGTATATCGTTTGGTCGATAGTTCTTTCTATTATTGTTTCCCGGGTATCTTTTACCCGGTCAATTAAGTATGCCTTAGCAATACTCTCATCGGTTTCGTCTACCCATTTGGCTATATCAACCTTTCGAGTGAGTTCCACTTCCATGTCATGAGCTACATGGATAGTTTTGTATTGATGGTGATTCTTTAAGTAGAACCAGATAATCAGTTTATATCTTTTCTGTGCCATATTTTTGATGGTTAGAAGGTGAAATCAATGTAAACTTCCTTGTTACCTTTACGGAGTACTTCATGATTGGTATCTGCCCATTTATAGGTACTGTAGGCTTTTGCTTCAGGTATGTATTCTCCTCGGACCCATACCTGAGATTCCCGGGGCTCTTCGATTGAACTAAGGGTAAAGTATTCTCCCCTTTTCAGGTCCTTAATTGTTTTCTTTTCCATACCTTAATTATTTTAGGGTTTATTATTTCTTTTTCTTTATACAAATATAAGAATAATATATAATATATGCAAATAAAACTTCTCGGCATTGGGATGTAGAAAGAGATTCTAGAAACTTTATCTCCTATTTAGGTCTAGTTTTATTAGTAAAACAAAAAAGACCTCTAGAAAAGAGGTCTAATGGTTCTTTATTTATTAAGCCTTAGCTGGTATGGGAGCCAGTCTGTAGTAGATATCTTCTCTTTCGGATATAAGGGGATGTTTTAACAGCTCGTATTCCAGGGCTGAAGTATCTGGGAACTCTACGTGGATACGTATACCAGAATATATTTTCCACCCCGGCCTATCTTCGATATCACCCTCAAATAAGCTTATGATATCTATCTTTACCTTGCTCTCAATTCGTTTTGTACCAAACAGCTTATTAGTAAAGTTGAGTACTACATTCTTGATAGTGGGGTAATACTTCGGATCGTACTCCCGATACATGTTATGGCAGTAAAGTCTGCTTGCCCTTACTAAAAGGTCTATCTTTTGATTAACGTGCATAGTTATAAAAGTTAATGTTACATTACTTTATCAAATACAAAGTAGTTAGTAGCTTCTTTAAGAGAAAAGTGGTAGATTTTCTCGGAAAAGTTTTCTCCCACAATGGTTATTGATCTCACGTTGTTCTCTTCATCATCCTCTACATTGATGATCATTCCGATATTGGCCATGAATTTTTGACAAGTTACTCCGAGTAGCATACCCGGACATATATCATCTTGTATATACATCCCAACATAGCCTTCGTCTTCTGATAGGGTATCTACCCATTTACCGTTCTCTATGTATTTGAAGAGATTGCACCAGCCTGTGATAGTATGTATCTTTATCTTACTTGCACAAGCTGATACTGATAGGGTTACTTTACTGTTTGTACATAGCCAACCCTGTCGATTGACTTTTTCATCGGTAAAGACAATGTCTTCCTTATAAGGTGGGTAAGGTAAGCCAAATACCTTAATTTTCTTACCATTATTGATAAGTTGATTGACTCTGGCTACCACTTGATTAGCATTTAGAATTTCTTTCATAGTAGGTGTTTGTGTTATAGATTGAATTGAACTTCTGCTTTGTATCCAGGCTCTAAACTCCTAGCTGTAAAGGGTATACCCAAGTAATGAGGGTATGGGTTATGCCAGATATTGTGGTCGGATAGTTGTTCAGAAGCTTCCCTGATATTATCCTCTCCTGAAATATAGAATCTTATCTCCTCCTCATTAGCTGATACTACTTTGAGAAAACCCTGTACAGTTAATGTAACTGTAACATTCCTAGCTTTAATTATTAAGTCCATAACCTTTATTTTTATCTTTATACAAATATAAGAAATTTAATCTAATTTTGCAAATAAAAATCAAAGGTTAATCTTCGAGTTCTGGGTCTATTTCTTCGTAGTCTATTCCCTCTTCGATTTCTCGTCTGATTTGGTGATGGTCTTCTTCAAAGGCTTTTAAGGCACCCTGGTAGTCTCCTGTTACGCTATCCAATTCGGCCTTTTTGAGAGTTAAGCCCTCTTTATCTCCTCTATTGCCCTCTTGTTTTGTTGCAACAACAACGGGTAATTCTTTGAAGTCATACTGATTTTCTACATATTCTAACTCTTTTATACCACCCTTGTCAGCAAGCTCTTTTTGAATCATAGACATGGCTATATCACGGGTTAATACTGGTTCAGACTCACCCGTATTGTTGAATTGATTGTTCTGTTGGTTGAAGATATTTACAGTACCGCCACCAGACACTGCCCGTACCAAACTCTGAAGAGAGGTTGTAGATTGCTGCTTTAATCCTATGGCTTTATTGACTTCTGCAGTTATAAATGGAGCATATCTTCCACCTTGAGAATCCCGAAGTATTTGAACCTGTTGACTTATTTCCATACGGTCCTCAAGTGCCCAGCCTATGCAAGCCCCCATCAGAGAATCAGCAATTTCATCCATCTTATTACGGTCAAATAGGCCGTTGTCTAGAAACGTTTGTTTCATCTGCATCTGAATAATTGACGGTTCACATTTTAGAAAATCTGAGAGCTCATTTACTGAATAAACCCTTGCCCACAATCTCCCATTGTTTACTATCCAGGTATGGACAATGAACTTGGTCAAATTCTTGAGAGCTTCATCATCTCCAGCATTAGCCTGTATGGCTAATTGGGTTATCCCTAACCCCCTTGGGAATCGTGGAACTATCTTTGATTCTTTCATAATGGTTGATTTTGGTATCTAATAGTTAATCCCCATGAAAATAAATAAAAAGGCCCTATTATGGCAAGGGCCTTTTTGAATTAACTCTTTGATAGTCAGGTTGCTGGATCACTGGAATAGGCTTACCTTCAATTTCGATGAGCTTATTGACAGCTTGAATTCAGTGATATGTTTTTCGAACTTAAGCTGGTTACTCAGTGATAAAAGTCCTAAAAACAGCTGATCTACATGTTTGGGATAGATTAACTCTATAGTAACCGAATTAGGTTTATATTCAAACCCCAAATTTACCTCTTCTTCGCCCTTCTCCTTGTAGGTAGACAGGATATTTTCTTCTACCATAGTAGCCAAGGTTAAAAATGTCCTCATCAAATCTTAGTAACTTTAGAGTCTTGTATTATTAGGATTTACTTCTTTCCCTTTGCTTTAGTAGCCTTTACCTTGCCCTCCTTGGCCAAATTTTTGGCAACTCCGTAGGCAACTACGGCCTCCAATATTGGCCTCATTCTCTTTTCTTTCTCCTTAGCTTCTTTTTGCCTCTCTTCTTCCTCTGCCCTAAGTTTAGCTTCTCTTTCCTGGGCCTTTTTACGCCTCTCTTCTATTTCCTCATGAATATTAGGGAATAAATTTGCCCTGAGAGGTATTACATGAAGGGCAAAGAATGCTGAGAATAATCCATCGGATAAAGGCTCACCTATCTTTTTCTTGGAAATTTGCCAAAACTTATCCTGCTGTTCTTTGATGGCATGCAAGAATTTTTCATAGGTGAATTGCACCTGCATTTTTTTGCATGCCGTAATCATGGCCTCAATTCGGTCCTTAAATTCCTGGCCGAATGCCTCCATAAATTTTTCCCGATTAAAGTTGTAATTGGGTTTATCCAATTTGAACTGTTTTACATACTCTGCAGTTTTCATAGTGTCTCGTTGTTTATAAGTTATTGATTTATTAAGTGTTTTAATGCTGATTCTCTAGTTACTACTTGGAAAAGGTAGCCTATATACCTATCTTCCCAATATGATAACCAAACTGGGTTAGGGAACCTAAACTTATTCCTTTCATCTATCGGAATATTTCTGGGCATTCCCGAAATATATAATAAGTGAGGCCCATTAGTATTCTCGATGAATACAGGATGCAACATATTTTCATCTACCTTAAAATACCCTTTTATGGCATAATCAGGGATATACTGATTTGACCTTATTCCGCAATCGAATGCCAAGTCCTCTACCTGATATAATTCGGGATTAATAGGGTATTCTTCTTGGGATCGTACCCCTTCCTGAGATTGAAGGTAATAGGTTATTTTAGACTTATCAAGCGTTACGCTTTTTACTCTTTCGGGAAACATGGTGCTTATCTTTTAAGGGTACATAGTCTTCTATGTCATCCAATCGGTCAGTCACTAAAGCATATACGAATAGCTTAGCAGGACGAAAGAAGAATCTTCTTATATTCCCCTCCGAAATGTAATAATCGTATATTCTAAAGAATTTCTTCTGGTACTTGTGCTTAAGATTCCGTTGCGTTAGATATGACTTAAGAACTTCTTTATGTAATTCTAGCAATTCTTTATCTACTTTCTGAATTGCTTTATCTGGTAAGCCAACAACCATAATCTTTCATATCGTTAAAGGTGATTATACTAAGGGGACAGAGCCTTAGCCCTGTACCCCTCTCCTACTATGAAAGATTAGATTGCAACTGATTCTTTGACGAATTGGTTCTTGTATTCCAGGTATTCTTTCTTGGCCTTCTTGAACTCTTTCGAATCCTGATTCTCGATTCGGAGCATGGCCAGCTCCAGCTGATGAATCTTGTTTCGGACCTGCTGTCGGAACTTCTTCCTGGAAAGAGTGTCCTCGCAGTCGGCGGGGTAGATGTACTTGACCTCCCTTTTTGTTACCACCTCCTCTACGAGGTTAGCTTCTACCTTCTTCTGGGCTTTTGCGACGAGTTTGTCCTTCTTGGATTTCTTCTTTTTCTTTTCTTCGGCTACCTGTGCCGTTGTTTCTTCTTCGCCCTTCTTCAGAGCTTTCTTGGATTTCTCCACCTTTTCGGCCTTCTCCTCGATTAGAGTGTTGATGCCTTCGACCAGATTAGTCTTTTCCAGTTTCTGAGCCTTGTTGTTCTTGTTCTTTTTCATGGCTTACAATGTTAAAAGTTTGACATTAAATTAAAAAGTTCTTTTTATTTCTTATTTCCTAATGCAAATATAGAAGAACTTTTCTATATATGCAAATATTTTTATCATTTTCTTTGAGGTTGTGTTCTTGGCTTCTAGTGTGTTAACCTCTTGTGGCTTTTCCCTTTTATTGTTTATGCAAATATAGATATAAATATTAATCCCTGCAAATTATTTTCTAAATTCTTTAGAGGTTCGTTTACGGTATTGGCTAAAGTAATGTATGGATATATCTGGTGCCCACTTGTACCCACTACTTTCTTCAATGGCTTTTTCCACTACAGCATCAGGGTCCATAAGCCTATCTTTGATTTCCTCTATAGTTGATACTCTTACAGGCTTCATTTCTCGGATAATTTTTTGAGTATCTTTTTGAACGAGGTCATGTAATGGCAATCCTTAATAGAACATTTGCCATCTGGTGTAAGATTCTCGTTGGCCCCGCATTTAGTCATACCAGTGGCTTTATATGGACAACATTTGCGATGTGCTACACATGCAGCCTTAAACTCTACAGTGCTCATACTCTAAAAATTATTCAAAGTACTCCCTTACTTTGGTTAAACGGCATTTGAATTTGAACGGCATTACATAGTCTCCCCACCACCCAGTTAGAGGTAAAATACACCCTATAATGGCATAGTAGTAGAAAGTTTTTGCAACAAACTGATTTTTCTCATTATCCCAAAATAAATATATTCTAGCTTTAGCTTCTTCATCTTTTTCGGGGTCCAAATATACCCAATGATATGACAACCTGATAAATAACCATTGCAGTATCAGGATATTTATCCATCCAAGGATAGTCATACCCAATACTTTCTTCCATACCCAGCTGTTTGTTTGCTTTACTTCTTTTCCCATAATCCGTAGGTTGGTTGAACGTTTTTAAGTCTATGATATATGTCCAGAGTTTTCCATATTGACTCTGCTTGTTTTATTACTACATCCTTTGCCTCCTGATGAGTACTAAAGGTATTCCATAATTCCGGAGTATAATTAATACATTTCAAACATTCTGGTTCTCCATCTACATGTCTTACCGTTATGTAAAAATATACTTCCCTATCTATTATATGACCAATACGTTCTCCCTCGAATATAATCTGAGCTTTAGGCTTAAAGTCAAATATATCCTTACTCATACGCCCGTGAACGTATTTATTCACTTTGAACCTTACTATCCCTGCCATATCAATCCATGTTTCTTTCAAAGTATTCGTAGAAGTCCGCATCCTCGGTTAACTGGTCCAGTAATTCTTCTACATCCATATCCAAATGGACTGATGCTCCGGATACTTGCAGAGTTATTCCATAACCATGGCTGCCAGAAGACCCGTGAAGTTTTAACTCCCTGGGCTTGTCTCCAGTATATTCATCTCTATAATGAATAATACCGTTTGAGTAATCGTAGCTCTTTACCTCTGATAAATGTCTTGACCCGTCCCAATTTTTCCAATGTGTAGTAGTATCAGGAGTAGTGGGTACTGTTTTAGCATCCCACAACATGCAGACTACGCAGAAAGCTGATACTCCTATTATCATCTTCTTTGCAGCTTCCCAAATGGTTTTAGCTTCATTTGGTTCTCCGTCTGAAGTGTAATATCTTTTCATAATCTTTTTCCAGCATACTTATTCCGGATTCTCTTTTCGAATGATTTACCTACTGATTCTCCATTTTGGATATCCTCTTTGAACATCCTGAAGTCGAAATCTGACAAGGAAGTATACCGGTATATTTTTTCTCCCTTGAACGTAATGATTACATCTCTGTTATCATAGAATACTACTTTTTTAATCCGAGATGAATCAGTAATGTGAAAAGTTTCCATCATAGTTACTGTCTTTTAAGCTCAAAATTGTTAAGGCCCATAGCTACCACATTATTTTCTTTCCTAAGTGCTTGACAGGTAAAGAAAATATCCCAGAGAGTGAAGACAGAATCAGAACTCATTTCCATTAAGTCCTCTTCCATCATATAGAGTGTACTCATTATAGTGTTAAACCATCTCTGATTTAACCCATTTACCAGCATGTTTTCAATATCTTCATACCTATTGTTGAAGGTATCTTCCTGAACTCTTTGAAAGGCATATATGTATTCTTTTGCCATAGATTCTACCGCTTCTAGAGAAGTCCCATAGCATGGAAATATAATTTTCCATTTGTCTAAACTTTTATCCTCTAAAAGGGATTCCAGCGCCTGAATCTGCACATCCATGATCTTATTCCATATTTCCTGGGCAGATAATCGCCTCTGCAATTTCAGTTTGATACAGCCTCGGTTAATTTTCATTCCTTTATAATATTTCGTTATGCAAATATAATGCTTATTATTATAATATGCAAATTAAATTCAGTGGTGTTGTATTGGCTAGTTCAACAAAGAACCCCGAACCTGGATGGAGATTCGGGGTAAAGAGGTTTCATAAACGATTGCCTATCGGGTTAATCTTCCTCTTTCTTTGCCTTCTTTTTCTTCTTCTTTTCCTTGGTCGGCTCTTCTTTCTTGGCCTTCTTCTCTTTCTTAGGAGCCGTCGCCTGAGCACCTGAAGCCAGCTCTTCAGCATACTTCTTGGCCTCTGCCTCGGCCTTATCCTTGGACATTGTCTTCAGGAGAGTACGCATCTTCTGGCGGTACTTCTTCTTCTGATCAGAAGTCATTTCCTTGCCGTCTACCGTCGGGTAGTCATAGGCATTGGGAGTGCTGGTGACCTTCTCCTTCTTGGGATGGGCTTCAGGCTTCTGATTCTTCTTAGCCTTTTCAGCAGCCTTTTCCTCTGTAGCTGCCCTGGCCTTTTTGTTCCCAAGGTTGATGATGTCTATCCAAGCCTGGATTTTCTTTCCATGCTTCTTATGGCCTGTCCAATCTTTCTTGGGGTCGAGATCATTCTCTTCCATGTAGGCCAGCATTTCCTTCTGAGCCCGGCGTGCCTTCTTTGCGGCCAGGTCTTTCTTGCTGATGTCTTTTGCCATTGTTGTTGAGTTGATTAAATAAAAACTGGTTTGAATTACCTTTGCATGTTTATAGTTTGGTCAGGGAGTTTTTGGTCTGTACTTCCTTTATCTCTGAGATGATTATTTCTATCCCCTGAAGATTTGCCATCAACTTAAGATGGGCAACAGCATCATCCTGAGATATGTTGGTATATGTAATCCTAAATCTTTCACCAGAGTCCTTGTTTTCAAAAGTTATGGTTAAGATGTTTCCATTTGCCAAATCTTCTATGCGCTTTGCCAGAGATTTTACCTTACCTATTTTTAGGGTTTTATCCTTGATTAAAGCTTGCCTTTTACCGGGAGACAGTCCAGGCATGGATAACCTTGTATCTATATCCTGAACCATTTTGGTTAGCTCTTTAATCCGATATATCAACCCTTTGACTGAGGAGTTAAATTGTCCCATTGAGGTCTTTGAATAGTGGTGTCATTTCCTATTTTCTGAGCATATTTATCAATCAATTCTTCCGTTCTAGAGATAATATACTCTGTCATTATTCTATTTTCTTCAGAGATATCTTTTTCTTCCTCTAGTAGCAGCTGATATGATTGTAGCTGATTACATAATGCCAGATATATAATGCTGTCGTCGTCTTGCATATACCTATACAAAGTGGGGAGGCCCACCCTTAAACATTCGGATGGCCTCCCCTGTATGACTCAAGTTTTTGATGTACGTTGGATTAGGTGCTCAGGACCTATTCCTCATCGTCTTCATCTTCCTCGTCATCCTCGGCTTCGGCTGCTTTCCCTTTCTTGCCCATGCCTGGTACCTTGGGGACCAGCGTGCCGTGCTCTTTCTTGGACTTGACGGATACCCCCGGAATGGTAGTATTCGAGACGGCAATCACTTTGCCGTCCTTGTCGGTTACGACTGAGGTGATGAGAACTCCGTACTTCCGGACGTTCATAGCGAAAGTTTTTGCAACATTTCCACCGCCCAGGTCGATGATGTCGCACTGTTTGCTGTTCGGTCGCTGACCAGGTGCCCGATTCTTGAGTCGCTCTTTCATGGCCTCTCGTTTGGCCTTCTTCTCTTCTGCAGTAAGTTCTTTCTTACCGCCCTTTTTCGTTTCCTCTTTTGCAGCCTTTGCTTCTGCTGCCTTTTTCTTAGTTGCCATGTTATATTGAATTAGATGGTTTCTTTGATAAGGGAACTCCAGGCTTATTACCCTTACCTATGGAGTTAGTTCTGGATTATTACCTGAAGCTCCCTTGGATTTGGTTATAGTCAGAAGGACCCTTACTTTTTCTTTTTCTTGGTGTCCTTCTTGGAATCGGCCTTTGCCTTGGGCAAGGTGATGTTCAGTTCCTTGGCCACTGCCTTGCGGAGTTTCTCAACATCTTCCTCGTCGAACTCGTCGGGATCCGTTTCGAGTTCCTTGTCGTCGCAGAGGTCTTCGAGAGCTTCGAAGTCCATGCCAGCCAGGTCTTCTGGGGTTACTTCGTCATCCTCTTCTTCGTCCTCATCGTCGTCTTCATCTTCGTCATCCGAATCATCGTCATCGTCATCCTCATCTTCCTCGGAATCCTCGTCGTCATCGTCAGAGTCTTCTTCGTCCTCCTCATCTTCATCTTCATCGTCAGAATCCTCAGATTCCCCGCCGAAAATTTCCTCGGCATCTTCTGCCGAAATGGGAGTCAGGAGTGCATAGGAGCCGTCATCGTATTTGATGAGAATTACCCCGTTAGAAAGAACCTTACGTTCTACCTCTTTTGCTGCAGCTTTTTTCTTTGCCATAATTAAATTGATTAAAGGTGTTCGAAAATGTTTGAATGATTATAGTTTCGTGATAAACTTTTGAGTATATATCTCTCTGTTTTCTTGGACTGCCATAGCTTTCAAGAATACGTTTTTATCCCTGATAGCTTCTACTTTCTGAGTGAACTCATTCTGGTTTTTTACTTCAAAAGGTTCACCCTCCTGATAATAGGTATCGTCCACCGCATTATCATTTTTGGTGTAATACCTTTTGACTCCCACTATAAGTTTTACTCCATCCCAGGGATTTTCTGGCTCCCTCTTAGTTACTATGGTCATTTCGCTATTCCATTTTTGTATGCAGTATAATAGATTCTTACATATCCTTCTGGTCCTATCCCAGAATTCAAAGCAGTATGAATATCTCTGTAGCCTTTTTTCATTGCCCTGCAATCATGAGCAAAATGTTCGGGATAAATATAATAATCTCCACATACTGGTTGGTTAGTTACCAAGTAAGCATACCATCCAGATTTCATTTTCATAGGGAACTCAGATCTTGGAACAAATCCCTGTGATAATAGTTCTTTGAGAATAAACTTATCTTTTGATCTTTTTCTTACCATAGGTATACCACCAAGCCTTTTCAATACTGCTTCTTGATATTCTTCCCAGTGTCTTTTAGTCCATCTTATGGAACTAATAGCAGAACGTTTAGTTATAGCTCTATATGCAAGAGCTACTTTAATTTGAGCCCAGGTTAAGTTATTCTTCTTCGTAAAGAGCCTTCTTTCTCTTGGACTCAATCTCTTTAGCCTTCGATAGCTTAACAAGCTTTTCCGGAATAGGCTTGAGAACAGTTCTATATTCTTTTGCTCCATAATTAAACTTATCTACCAAGTTCAAAAAGTACTTTTCTTTATTTTGAGAACTGAGTCTCTTTTTGCGAGCTAATCTTTTCCCTAATTCCCTTTTAGCCGAGTCCTTTGAATTTCTATAGGCTTCAGTTAATAATACCTTAGATATCGGCTTCTTTCTTTTCCCACCAATTAGTAGAGATTGACCTATAACAAACTTCTTCTCTAAAGCTGTTTTCCCCTTTATCCAGTGTACTGATTTTAGATTCTCTCGGCCATAGTAAGTTAAAAACCTTTTTCTGGCTGCTTTCAATGAATAGAATCCCTGTAATACTACTGCTGGTTCTCCTTTATAGTTATAAGACCAAGGATACCACTTATGAAGATATATCTTGATATCCATTTCTTTGATAACTTTTCGGAACCTTTGGTAATATTCTTTTCTCCTCCTCTTTTCCAAGAAGTATGCTCTTACATCGGGAGGTAGAGAATCCGGATCTACTACTCCGTTAATCCTGGTAGCTTCTTTTAAGCATTCCCGGTATCTATCTAGAAAGCGTTTATTCCTTTCCCTATACTTATGAACCTTGATTTTTCCACAGAGTACTTTCCTTTGCCACTCTTGTTTTCTTCTTCGGCTTAATTTTATAATCTGAGGAGGTACCCATGGTATTCCCAATCTGTAACATGATTCCTCGAAGTCATCTGCATTCTTAAACCTATAGACTCGTGGCATATATCTCTACTCCTTCTTTTGTTTACGAAGTGCTGCCCGATACCATTGCTGAATAGATTTCTCCTTGGCATCTGGAAATCTCTTTTGCACTCTCCTGGTAATTCTATCAATTGACAATCCTTTGTAAGTTAATTCGAATACGTAGGATTTCTTAGTTCCTTTCCAAAGACCATTATCATCTTTTTCTTTCTTAGGTTTTTTAGGTTTCTCCAACCCCTTTACCCTTTTGGTCTTCTTCTGTTTGGTGACTGCATCCTCACCGATGAATCCCAGATTAAGTTGATAATTCCTCATAGGGTCATCTTTAGGATATCCAGCAAGTTCTAATTGCTGGTCCATCCACTTATCGTATTCATCGATGAGAGCATTATCCGGCTTATTATCCGAATGATGAATCCATGATGCCAGTCCATTATAATCAGCTGAACAAGCATCTGGGAATGGCATACCAAGAGCAACTGCTCTTCTCTTCATGTCCTTGTAGGTCATATTCTCTAACCCACTTCCCATGACCTTAAGCTTTTCCCTGTTTAGCTTTAACGGTCTTTTGTCTTTTTTCTTACTTTTGCGCATATCTGTATAAGTATAAAATTTTATTTCTTATTTTCCTAATGCAAATATAATCAAATTTCTCGAAGTTGCAAAATAATTGAATAAAAATTCTAAGAGTTTGATTTCAGAGTTCTTTTCCTGCGTAGTTTATAGGCTGTATCTAGAGTTTCACAGGTAAAGTCCATGTTATTTATTGATTTGTAATTAATAGCTTTCTGGATAACCTCCCTGTACTCCTTCCAAAACTTCAAGCCTCCTTTACTATCTACAGTTTTTTCAAAGTATTGAGTTGCCAATAATCCAAATGTGTCTGCAATAGTTTGGCTCTCAAAGATGTATATCCTTAAATCGGTTATAGCTTTGATTATATCATCCTCACGTTTGATCGGCATTACTCCATACCCTTCTTCAGGAAAAAGCTCTTCAGATACAATAGCTGTGAAATACCTTCTACTTGAGGGTCCATTTTTCCAGTATTCGGTTATCAACTGCCTTATCTTGAAGTCAGGTATTCGATGTAAGTAAGATAAATATACCTTGTCTTTTTTGGTAGACCTTCTCTTGTATGCAGTTGGAGCTTGCAATATCCTGGGCATTATCCTATAGTTATTCCACCTATCAAACTCAAGAATCAGAGCATAAAGGTCTTTGTCCCATTTATTCTCTGATTCTTTCAGCCTTTTCATATTCTTTATGATACGTGGATTGGTTATAGAAGTCAATAACCATGAAGAATCTCCCGAATGTATTTTAGCTTCTTCTTTAGGTAGCCTTTTAACTATAGCCCCGAATAAATAATCCCTAAACCTTGGCTCTATTGGAGATTGAGGATTTACTAGTGAAGGATGTAGTTCAAAGTAATCGGAGAATAATTTGAAGAACTTTTCAGCTCTGGCCTTTAGTTCTAAATACTTGTAGTGAGACATCTTGAGAATTTCTCCAGCTTCCCAAGTTGATAGACCCTTGCCTTGTATAAACATAAGGCTAGCCCTCTCTTGCTCAGTCAAACAGTCCCAAGCCAATTCTTGATGTCGTTCCATGTTAGTATTGTTTGTTCATAAGAATCTCTTCGGTACTACCGTCTGGAATTATAGATAAGTCAGTATCATAATCGGTTGAATACATTTTATACTCGTCTGATTCATGATATGCTGAATAAAGTACATTCTCCATTGGTACTTCTATCTCTAAACTACCATCCATTTCTGGGTATAGCTTTACCAACATCTTTCTCGTATTTAGATTACTTTCGAGTATTATTGCTGGTATTCCCTCAAACGGATATCCCCTTAATACAACGTAATCTCCAATAGCAACACGAGTAATATCATTTACCGAGAATATCTTATTTGCTTTAGACATTCTGCGATATTTCTTTACTTCTTCTTTAGTTATGGTGGCTACCATTGAATAATCATCAAAGTCCTCGGCATTATCTACTCTAAGCCTTTTTCTTTTTGGTCTGTAGTCCAAAGACTTCATAAATGAAAGTATACCTGGGATGTCTCTCTTTAGTTTGTTTAAGTAGTATCGGTCAAAAGCTTTTTCTGGCTTCATCTTTATGAACCCATAGTTGAATAACAATGGTACATCTTCGTACTCATTCTTACCTTTCCTGGACTTCTTAAGTACGCTTATGGTTGGTACTATGGCTTTCACATGTTTATACCCCCTACATTTCAAATCATAATTGATTCTCTTGTAGAATTTCCTGTCAAGCCTGAATATACAGTATACATAGGGGGTCTTCATATTACTTGTTCAATTTACGAGCGTATTTGAATACGTCTGAATATGTTACCAATCGTTGAATTTCTTTGAACATATACACAGCTAAATGTACTTTCGGGGTTTTTATCTCCATTCGGGAAAGTTCTGAACAATTTTCCATAAGGAACGAATCTATTTCCCCAGCTTCCACAATAAAGAAAGCTTCACCTTTTGGCATAGAATTATACCGCATGATGAGTATGGGTATTTTTCCTGCACGTTTAGCATCCTTTGTAGCCTGTTCCCAAAAGGATATAATTTTACAGCTCTTAAGTCCCAGTAGTATATGTTCGAACTTAATACCCTGATAGTTTTTACATTCGATTGAGAATGGGAAGCGACGTGAGTGTTTCTCATCAGTACATACCAAATCTCCCATAGCATCCTTAGCCTTTGCCCATCCTCCTGAACCTGGGGTTCTAGAAAATTTATATCCTGTCCAGGATTCCCAGGCCTTTGCTATAGTACGCTCGAACCTGCTTCCTTTGTTTCGACTGTTCTTTCTCATGTTTTGATGGTGTTTAATACCAATAGTCACTAGTGGTATTGTGAAAGGCCCCTTTCTCTGGTCACATTAAGCACCTTGGCATTTTGAATTGGCAAGGATTCATGGTGTGATATGAGGTATAGGGTTTTATCCTTATAAACCCTACGTATGAGTCCTATCACAAGCTCTACATATTCTGAACTGAGGTTTTCAAATACCTCATCCAAGAAAGCTATATTTAACCCCTTAGCTTTGGTCATCACATCGTTCATAGCAAATGCCATAGCTAAGTTTACTAATTGCTTCTGACCACCAGATAATTCCTCGTATGATACCTCTATACCATCCATTATTATCTGGGTATTGAAGTCCTTCTTTACTCCTTGTATATCTACATAGAATAGGATACTGAACCCAAGTACGTCAGAATATGATTCGAGAGTTTCATTCAAAATATCCATTGAGCTCTCAAATAAAAATGCTTTTATACCTCGGTTCCCAAGAGGGTCATCCATTACCCATTTGTAATTATCAACCTTTTCCTTCTGACTTTTCATTCTTTCTTCTACAGTTGATAATTTCTTGGTTAAGGTTGAAAGCTGTGCTTTATATTTAGTTATTAACCCATTATTTACTCCTACTTTCTTTTCTGAAGAAAGCCTTTTGATTTCAGATTCTACTTGTTCTATCTCTCTTTGTATCTTCTTTACTTCATATTCCTTATCCCTAAGTTCTTCCAGTTCATCCCTATAATCAGATATTCTATCAGATACCCTGGAATATTTACCCTGTAACCTTTCAATATCTCCAAAGGCTTTCTTTACCTCAATTAAGCGTTTCAAAGAGTTCTTAATATCACCCCTCTTCAATAACTTTATTATTCCCTCAATAAACTCTTCTAGAGATACCTTGGTTTTCTTCCTGGCATCATTTATCTTATTGAGAATATTCCTTTGATTTTCCTTTGCCTCTGATAGCCTCTGTTCGATTCGGTTTTTCTGAGTTACTGTCTCCTTAAGCTCATTTGATTTTTTAGCCTTAGCTAGCAGTGATAATCTCTTCTCAAGAACTTTAACCTTTGAAGAGATGTCATCTTTCATGGTATTGGACTGTTTCTTTAGGTCATCAACCATCCTTTTAACCGACTGATTCTTATCTTCTAGAGTTCGGTATCTTTGAGATATGTCTTGATACTCCTTCATGGCTTCTGTATAGTAGCCCTTAGCAATATCTCTAGCTTTAGATATATATTCTAACTCAAAAATCTCCTCAAACAGTTCTTTCTTGTCAGAGGAAGATTCTTGTATCAGTCTTTTCATACCCTGACCGAATAGTACTGAATTCATAAAAAGGCTATACGACATACCTAAATCGGCGATTATAAGCGCCTGTATCTCCCCCTTACTTTTTTCTTGTACTTCAACGGCATCTATTTCATATATAAGTCTATCTTTACCTTTGGCTCCATTCACTTCACCTTTATACTTAAGGCATCTGGTTATCTTATGGGTTTTACCATTCTTACCAAAGTATATTTCTACTTTAGTTCCCTGATATGATTTGGGTCTATACTTCTCCCAAGTATTTACATCTGACTTACCCTTTAGATTCTTACCATAAACACCCCAAACTAAAGCTGATAGGATGGTAGTTTTGCCCTCTCCTGTTGCCCCTCTAATTACAGTTATCCCCTTTGAGCTTAAGTTTAGTTCCAAATGAGATATAGAACAGAAGCCGTCAATTATAATATTACCGAATTGTATCATTCTGCTTCTTTGATTACTTTTAATAATGTGGCCTTTTTATTTTGGTCTTTTATACCTTTTGCCCTCATATATCTCCTTACCATTGTTTTCTTAGTAAGTTCCCGAGTTATTTGCGGGGTATCTTCCACCGCCACAATCCGAGACTTGCTAGCAATGACAGTATAATAATTCCCGTCATCCTTAATTTCATCTTCTGATGATACATCCACAAATTTAGGAAAGCCTTTGAATGGCTTGAATTCCATTGATAAGTCTTCATATATCTTCCAATATCCAAGTTTACAATTACGATCTGTTCTCCTCTGTTGTAAGGGAGCTCCTACCATGTATACCTTTTTACCCAGCCTTTGAGGTTTATGAATGTGACCTATCAATACTAATTTGAACTTAGAGAGTAGATTCACATTCAAATTTTCTACAGTTCCAACTTCAGTATTGTCTGTATCTTTAGCTCCGGGATAGTCAGTATGTAATAACAAAATTGTTGGCTTTATCATTGCTTCTTTCATCTCGGCTTTTATTAGGCCATCTAATCCTTTGTTGTGGTCTAAGTAAGGAATACCTACTACTCTGAACTTATCAAACTCATGGTAAGAAAAGTCCAGATTATGTAAGAATGAATATCTACAGCATAGATTTGCCCAGTGTGAGGGAGATTTACTGGTTATTGAATTACTTTTCTGCATATCATGGTTCCCGGATATACCATATATGTTAAATTCCTCACACCTATTTAACTCTTCGAAATGTTCGATTATAATTTCATCAAGCGAAGTACTTATATATTCTGGACGGTGCATAAAATCTCCGCAAAAGAATGCCGGACATTTATACTTTATACATAAGTCCTTAATCAAATAGAGGACCCTTATATGATTCAGGGTCCTCTTGTTATCTTCATTGAACTTAGAATATTCCCCTAAGTGCAAATCAGAAAATGCTATACCTATTACCTTCATAGGTTAAGAAATTTCTTTATTAGGTGTTTTCTCTTTTCGTAGTTCATTTCATCCAAAATGAGAACCTTTACCTTGTAACCCATAATATCCAAAGTACCCGTATTCGGTATATCATTTATATACTGTACAATATTTGAATCAGGTTTATACCCCCACAGATCAAGTATACCATACATTACTTGTGATACCTGGAATTGATAGTACTTTGACAATACTCGTTTACCGTTATCTTCTGTTACCCATTCATTAAAGAAGCTTGATGAGAAAGGTATGAAGATTAAATGAGTACATTGTTGACCTAATAACATACGACATAAGTCTACTGCATGATCTAAGTCACATTCTGCTAATCTATGAGATAGCTTATTGATAAAGTATGCTGCCGAATCAAAATATGACCTATCCGTTACAAAGCTATCTTCTCCTCTAAAAGCTTTGTTACGAAGGTTAAGTACCTGCATATCTTGCATAAATACAGTCTTCGCATCTTGCTGAATCATGTCAGCATGTGGCATGTCTTTGGTTTCTGGTACCAAATCCGAGTATGACCCAGATATGAAAGGTATCTTTAACATATCTGCTACTTCTTTGGCAATTGTTGTTTTTCCAACTCCTGAAACACCAGTGAACATTATTTGATATTTCCTACCGTTGTACATAATGTTGTAGTTTTTTGAAAGGTTCCAAAAAATCGGGTATCTTGAAAGACCTAAGGTTAAACTTATCTAATACCATGAATAACCTATCTTTCCTTTTATTATTAGTACATCCTTTTACCCAAGGGACTTTCTTAATCGGGTGCAGGGTTAATGCAGTTCTCAAATCTATTAGAGGCTTGTTCTTTTTGTATAACTCTTCTAGCTGATCCCTTTCAATACCCTTGAACTCTGCTCCTTTTGCATTTATGAAGTCTGATATACTCCCATATTGTTCCAAGAAAGCTTTAGTCTTCACTTCTCCCATACCGTAGTAACCCGGTATGTCATCAGATTTATCACCGTTTAGTATTAGGTAATCAACGCATTCCTCTGCAGAGTAACCCATAATACCCTTGCAAGTTTGATTTAGGATTAGAGTATCTTTGTTAGGATTGAATATCTTGACTCTTTTGTCTAGTAATTGACAGAAGTCTTTGTCAGAGGATATTATGAGAGCTTTACCTGGATGGTTTATTGCCAACCAAGCAATGTAGTCATCTGATTCATATCCCAAGCCTTTTCTATCAATAATCAT
>ULXS01052735.1_pt1 | contig 34783 bp, 31 predicted proteins | sample 1961421 | NCBI WGS metagenome assembly ULXS01 (sample SAMEA4835842, study PRJEB28245) | human gut metagenome | biome: gut microbiome; material: fecal sample | place: Denmark | collected 2008
GGCCATGGAAGCCGATTTTCCGACCACGACTAGGTGTAGCCATCCGACGTAAAGGGTGTAGCCCGGTCAAAGAGCCGCTACAGATGCTCCTGAGGGGCATAATAGGTACATCTCTTTGTAATTCGACAAATACAGATTGTATAAATTAATCGCTTTAGCCAACTTATTGAACACCTTCTTTATCGTATTTTTGAAAAAGTTTGAAACAAATGCTTGGAATCATAGGCTTTGACTCTTGTCAGAGTGGCGGAAGTATTAACTTCATTATTGAATAATCGTCTTTCCCGGGGTCGTAAATATATAGTTGTCCATTATCGGCACCGATTATAAACTTGTTTGCGTATTTTCTGAAGCTGTGGAAATGCTTTCGAGTAGATAGGGCCAGGGTCAGTTTGTTATCTTCCTTGGAGTATTTATAAATACCTTTGTCGGAGATAATCCAGATGATCTCTTTGTCCTGCACAAGGCTGATTACTCTGCGGACTCCATGCGAACTGCCCAGGATTTGCCGGCACGCCATTGCCTGCTCGTTCAGAGTGATTCTCAGTAAGCGTCCGTCCGACTGGAACAACCAGGTGTCCCCGTCAGAAAGAGTAAATATGTTTTGGACAGGAGCTGTCTGCGACGTAAAGCGGTGGAACTTGTTGTTTTCCGGCTGAAAGCGGTACAGGGAATTCATACAAATTTTGTACGCTCATACAAAGTTTAAAAAATACTCTGGGGTAGTTTTGCGACAAGCAACCTTTAATTAATTAGGAATATCCCAAAATAGATAAGAACATTGAATTGGATGTTCAGGGATTTCACCGGCCTGTGAAGGTCGGTGAAATCTTGTGTTATCATTTCTTTTTAGGTGCCCGTCTTGCCCAGCCTTCTTCGCTGAAATCGGGTTCTTTATCACGGAACTCCTTATTGTCGCCTTGAAAGAACTGTCTCCAATCGTCTTTCTTACCGCGGGCGCTGGTATAGCCACGTTCTTCGCGGCTTGGTTTGCTTTTCTTTTTATCAGCCGGAGCACTTTCAGATTTACTTCTACTTTTTCTGGGGGCATCGCTACGTTTTCCAGATGCATCACTGCGCTTTTCGTCTTTGAAGCTGCGCTTCTTGCCGTCAAACTCTTTCTTGCCGTAGCTGCTGCCACCTTCGCTCTTACGTCTGCCTTTGGGAGCTTCTTTGCCTTCTTCACCGGCAATTTCTACAGACACTTTGCGACCGTTCCAGTTCGCACGGTTCAGGGCTTTCACTACGTTACCTGCCTCTTTCTCGTCTACTTCGAAGAATGAGAAGTTCTTCATCAGGTCAATACGTCCCAGCTCTATGCGTCCGCGGGTATTACCGTTCAGCAGCCCTATCAGTTCATTTGGGAAGAAATTATCCATCTTACCCAGATTGATGAACAGGCGGGTGAATCCCGGATCAGCTTTGCGGCTGCCGCTTCTGCGATCACCGGTGCGTTCGCTGCCGCCTCTGCTGTTGCGTTCGCCACGGCTGTCGGTAGGCATTTCTATTTCTTCGCGGTTGCGGTAATATTCTGAGAAGCGGTTGAATTCATGAGAAACCATGCGCTTGATCAGGTCTTCTTTGCTCAACCAGTCCAACTTACGGTATATTTCAGGCATGAAGTCGGCCATATCTTCCTCGTTCACCTTCACCTTTTCCAGATCATCGATCACTTTCAGAAGCTGTTTCTCGCAGATTTGCTTACCGGTAGGCATTTCACCGGCAATAAACTTCTTGCTGATGATCCGTTCTATTTCACGCATTTTGCCTTTTTCGCGCAGGTTGATGATGGCGATGGAAGTACCCGTCTTTCCGGCACGTCCCGTACGTCCGCTGCGGTGGGTGTAACTTTCGGTATCATCCGGCAAACCATAATTGATGACATGTGTCAGGTCGTCCACATCCAGTCCGCGGGCGGCAACGTCCGTGGCAACCAGGATTTGCAGGTTGCGGATACGGAATTTCTGCATAACGGCATCACGTTGTGCTTGGCTTAATTCTCCGTGCAGTGAATCAGCGTTATAACCGTCCTGCATCAGCTTGTCGGCAATCTCCTGCGTCTCTTTTCGTGTACGGCAGAAAATGATGCCGTATATTTGCGGATAGTAGTCTACGATGCGTTTCAGGGCAGCGTATTTATCTTTGGCATGAACGGTGAAAACCACATGCTTCACATTGCTTGTGCTTTCATTTTTCCGTCCGATGGTGATTTCTTTGGCGTCACGCAGATACTTCTTTGAAATACGTGCGATCTCCGGGCTCATAGTGGCGGAGAATAACAGGGTATTACGCTCTTGCGGTACATCGGCAAGAATGGCGTTGATGCTGTCCGTGAATCCCATATTCAGCATTTCGTCAGCCTCGTCCATTACTACGTTCTGGATGGTGGTGAGGGATACAGTTTTGCGTTCCATCAAGTCGAGCAAGCGTCCCGGGGTGGCGACAATGATATGTACACCCTGTTTCAGGGCGCGTATCTGGCTGTCTATGGATGAACCGCCATATACAGGCAATACCCGCAATCCGGTGATGTATTTGGAATAATCATTCAGATCACCTGCAATCTGCAAGCAAAGTTCGCGTGTAGGGCAAAGTATAAGGGATTGTGGAATCCGGTTCTTTACATTAATTTTCTGGATAAGTGGTAAGCCGAATGCGGCGGTTTTCCCCGTTCCTGTTTGTGCAAGTGCTACAACATCATTATTTTCTCCTAAAAGGTAAGGAATCACTTCCTCTTGTACCGGCATGGGACACTCATATCCCATTTCTTCAATGGCGCGGCGTATCTCCGGCGACAGACCGAGCTCTTCAAAATTCTTCATTAAATCTTTGTATATCTTTATATTCGGGCACAAAGATAGAACAAATTTAGTGATTAGTGATTAGTTATCAACGATAAAATTGAATAACAGGGCTATTTTTTTTATTACTAATCGTTTTTTATCAGAAGAATGCTTTGCAGCTTCTTTATTTCTTCTTTGGTGAGTCCGATAGCTCTTTGCAGATACGTGTCTACATCACCGTACCGACGCTCTATTCCCTCCTTGGCGGCGTTCAGGAAATCTTCCCTTGCCGAATAGATGGTCGTAATGGCCTCTTGCGAGCGTGCTGGCAGGTTGTAGGCATAACTGGAAGCGCTGGGAATGTTGAAGTAATCGTTACTTAGGCGGTAATCTTCCATAATGATGTCGCTGTTCACGCCAAGGGAGGCGAGGATCAGTGCCGAAGCAATGCCGGTGCGTCCTTTGCCGGAGGAGCAATGGATAACGACAGGATAATTGGCGCTGTTCAGCAGGATGTCAAATATCTGGCGATATTCTTTATGATAGTTCATTACCAATTCACGGTTCATCCGTTCCACCATCCGGTAGACGGTGTCGCTTTTTATCTTCTGCTCCTGAATGCCTTTCAGGATATCTTTCATATCTCCTGTTTTTATAGGGACATGTATTACATTAAATCCTTGTTGCGGTGGAGTGTGACCTTTTAACTCCGATTCTGAGCGCAGATCGATGATGGTCTTGATGCCTATATTCTTCAGTTCCCTGCGTGAGTAGCATTCCAGACTGTCTATCTGTGCAGAACGATAGAGCATGCCCCAACGCACCCTCTTTTTGGTAGGGTATGACGGATACCCACCCATATCACGGAAGTTTTGTATGCCGGGGATATTGACATTGCGGGTGGCAATCTTTACGCGATATTTATCATTAAATACCAGGGTGTAGTAATAACGCCTGGTAGGGTCTGTGGTGACAATCGTCATTCGCTGATCGGAAATGTTTGCTATGGCTACCGGAGAATCCTCGGGAATATTGTTCGGGTCAGTCGAAGCATATACCTTTACGTTCCCTTTGATGAGAGGCGCTATTTCCCATTTGACAATACTGTTCCCGACGTTATTTTCTTCGCAAACAATGGATATATGAGGAGCTGTGCCGCTACAAGCCGGTAGCAGCAATACACATGTTAGCAAGTTCAACAGATTTCTATACATAGTTTTTTTGTCTGAGCATATATATGCAAAGATAATGCAAACCGAGAGCAGAATAAAATGAACTTGTTCATTTTTTATGCCGAGGTGCAGCTTATCTTCGCTTTGTTGCAAAGATATGTATTCTGATGACTTTTGTTATTCCAGGGCACAGAGTTTCACAGAGTTTTTTCTCCTTTAACGGGGATTTAGTTAACGGGAAGCAGCTGCTTGGCAAATTCCGGTGATATAGAGTTGTTGAAACTCCGGCATACATCTGCCGCAAACTCGATGCCGCAACGGATAATCTTGTCCCAGGTGTCCTCGCTTATCTGTCCTAAATCGCAGTAACGCACGTCGTACTTCAGTAAACCATAAATAATACCGGCATTAAAGTTATCGCCTGCGCCAATAGTGCTGACTGCTTCCAATGGGGGAATAGAATACTCTTTGGTGATGCTATTGGTGCGTAGTGAGATTTCTTTGGCTCCGGCAGTACAAAGGAAGTTAGGGCAATAAAAACGAATTTTGTCTTTATATACCTTGTCCACTTCTCTTTGATTGTACATATAGAAAAAGTCTTCTATAGATCCGCGCACAATGTTGGCATATTCCAGATTTTCGATGATGGTGGACGTCAACTTGATAGCCTCGCTTTTGTGTGACGACCGGAAGTTGGGGTCGTAGTACACGATTGCTTTCTTCTCACGTGCCTGCTCCAATAAATCCAGAACTTTTTCGCGCAGCACTGGATTCAGGGCAAAATAGGAGCCGAAAACCACGATGTCATCTTCTTCCAGTTTTGGGAAAACCACATCCAGCCGTTGCTTGGGATAATCTTTGTAGAAGATGTATTCCGCATCACCATTCTCGTTAAGATAGGCCAGTGATACTGGGGATTTTCCATCGGGAAATACGTTGACATAGTCAGTAGACATGCCGCTATCCCGCATGGATTGCAGGATTGTATTACCTACCCGGTCGTTTCCTGTCTCACTGATAAAGCTGACGGGAACGCCTGCCCGTGCCAATGACACGACGCCATTGAATACTGAACCGCCCGGTACGGCAGCTGTCGGCTGACCGTTGCGGAAAATGATGTCAAGAATCGTTTCTCCTATACCAATTACTTTTCGCATAATTTTCTTGATTTTTCACCCAAATAGCCACCGTGATGGCGTTTGGAGTAGTCTCCAATAGTAAATCCTGTCTGTTTCATGACTTGTACCACAAGGATGTCGCCGATAACGGTCATCACGGTGGTCGAAGTGGTGGGAGTCATACCTAAAGCACAGACTTCCTTTGGTTTTCCTGTGCTGAGGCATACATCGGACTCGTGTGCCAACGGACTATCCGGATTTCCGGTAATAACAATAAACTTGAGGTCTGGGTTCAGATTATGAGCCAATTGTGTAAGTTCAACGATTTCACGCGTCTTACCGGAATTGGAAATCAGCAACAGCAGGTCGTTCTCCTGCAAGATGCCCAAGTCTCCGTGTTGTGCTTCGCTGGGGTGCAGAAATACGGAAGGAATTCCTGTGGAACAGAATGTCGTAGCAATATTCATGGCAATCTGTCCGGCTTTTCCCATACCTGAGGTCACCAGTTTTCCTTTCCGCCGGTGAATCTGTTCCACGATAAGTTCTACCGCACGCTCGTAAGCGTCTGTCACGGGGATGTTCAGTACGGCTTGTGCCTCTTTCTGCAAAAGCTCTTGAATGGATTCAATCATTATACTATTTTTGTTAGTAGTTAGGTTATAGCCTACAAATATCTGCAATTTTCCATAAATGGCAATAAGTTTTATTGTATTTTTGCTTTGCGAAGATAAGGGGACCTCGTCAAATTGCGCTATCTTTGCGCCCTCAATTAGTTTCAAACGTCAGAATGAAGAAGTTAGCACTATTACCCTTGCTGGGACACCATCAATATACTCTTGCCAATGGTTTGCGCATTATTCACCAACCGTCATTTTCCGATGTGGCTTACTGTGGTTTTGCAGTTGATGCCGGAACCCGTGATGAACTGGAGAATGAACAGGGCATGGCGCATTTTGTGGAACATCTTATTTTTAAGGGTACTCAGAAGCGGAAAGCCTGGCATATACTCAACCGTATGGAGAATGTGGGCGGTGACCTGAATGCTTATACCAACAAGGAGGAAACAGTGATCTACTCTGCTTTTCTTACCGAACATTTCGGCCGTGCGTTCGAGTTACTGGCGGATATTGTCTTTCACTCTACTTTTCCGCAACGTGAGATTGAGAAGGAAACGGAAGTGATTATTGATGAGATCCAATCTTATGAAGACACCCCTTCCGAACTTATTTTCGATGATTTTGAGGATTTAATCTTCCGAGGACATCCGTTGGGACGCAATATCCTGGGGAATCCTGAGCTGCTGAAAACCTTTCACAGCGAAGATGCCGCTGCGTTTACTTCCCGTTTCTATCATCCGGGGAATATGGTGTTCTTTGTGTGGGGAAACCTGTATTTCAAGCAAATCATCCGTTGGGCAGAGAAGCTGCTTGCTGATGTTCCGGTGGTGACGGTGGATAACCGTCGTACTCCGCCGCCTCTTTATACGCCCGAAAAACTGGTGGTGCATAAGGATACGCATCAGGCTCATGTGATGATAGGCAGCCGTGGCTATAATGCGTACGATGACAAGCGCACCGCGCTCTATCTATTGAATAATATTCTTGGCGGGCCCGGCATGAACAGTCGCTTGAATGTTTCCTTGCGTGAACGTCGTGGCCTTGTCTATAATGTAGAGTCTAACCTGACTTCTTATACGGATACTGGGGTTTTCTGCACTTATTTTGGTTGCGATCCCGATGATGTGGATACTTGTATGCGTTTGGTGATGAAAGAACTTAAAAATCTGCGTGATACAAAGATGACTTCGCTACAACTCGCAGCTGCGAAGAAGCAACTCATCGGACAAATAGGTGTGGCTTCAGATAATAATGAGAACAATGCTCTCGGCATGGCGAAGACTTTCCTGCACTATAATAAGTATGAAAGCTCCGAAGCAGTTTATCAACGTATTGAACAAATTACTCCGGAGATTTTGCTGGAAGTGGCGAATGAGATGTTTGCAGAAGATTATCTGTCGACGTTAATTTATCGCTGATTTTTTATTTGAATACTTGCTTCATGGGCCTGCCTATCCAAACTTGCGGTTGTTCCAGTCCGAAGATATAGGCAATGGTGGAAGCAACATCATATTGCATCATGCTTTCTTGAAATTCACCGCTTGTCTTCACATTTTTACCGGAAATGATGAAAGGTGTCTGCATTTCATTCATGGTTTTGCCGCCATGTCCTTTCTCAATGCCTCCGTGGTCGGAAGTGACAATGAAAATGGTTTCTTTCAAGATACCGGCATCTTTTACGGCTTGAATGATGCGGGTAACGTAAGCATCCAGTTCTTTTAGTTTGGCATAATATTCGGGAGTATCATGTCCGGCCTGGTGTCCTACATGATCGGGATTATCAAAACAGACGGCAAGCAGGGTTGGTCTTTTCTCTTTGATATATGTTTCTGCCATTGTGCACAGAGCTTCGGGATATTTGTTATAATCGGGCGCCTGCTTGTAGTGACTTAATGCGAGGGTGTCTACCAGATATTTAATACCATCCCATTCGTATAGGCAACCGATTTCTGCTTTGGGTTGTGCATCACGCAATAGCTGAAAAATAGTAGGGAAAATACCATGCTGATTGAGTATCCGTGAAGGAAGCTCAGGCGTTTTGGAACCCCATTGCGTATATCCGTGCAATTCGGGTCCGGCACCCATGAACATGGAAGCCCAGTTGATGGCGCTGGAAGAGGGGAGGGCCGAACGTTTTTCAAGCGTATAGGCTCCGTCTGCCATCAATTGTTTAATAGTAGGTATATCAGCTTTGGGAACGCTGTAGGCACCCCAACCATCCAAACCGATTAATACGACATGTTTTGCTTTTCCCTTGGCATTGCAAGGAGTGGTAATCAATAGCGCTGTCATAATGGAGAGCGCCAATGTAATGGTAAATTTCTTCATGTTTTTCCGTTTTTTACGTTAACTGATGGCAAAGTTACGGAATTTATTACGGTGCACCTGCCGGTTTTATACGGGAAAGGTGGCTCTATTGTCCATGTAGTAACTTTCCGCATTTCCAAAAGTTTCGTAGCAAGTTAGAATGATTATTACGAATATAATTATTATATTTGCAATAATCTAAAGCAGAATAATCATGAAGAGTATACAAGTGAATCCCTTTATCATAGGTGCCTATGCCGGCAGTCATTACTTTTGCGACCGTGAGCGGGAAACCGATGAACTGGTCCAAGATTTGACGAATGGGCGTAATGTAGTATTGATTGCCCAAAGACGTATGGGAAAGACCGGATTGATACTACATACTTTCCATCAGGAGAAAATCAGTAAACATTATAATGTTTTCTTTATAGATATCTTTGCGACGGCCTCTATCCGTGAATTTGTATATGCTTTCGGCAATGCCATTATTGACCAGTTGAAGCCGCGTGGCAGGAAGTTTCTGGATCGTTTTTTGCAAACCATAACTTCTTTGCGCCCTGCTGTGAAAATAGATGCTCTGACCGGTGAACCTACGCTGGAAATAGGTTTGGGTAGTGTGACTTCTGTCGATACTACTTTAGATGAAATCTTTGCGTATCTGAATACTGCCGATAAACCCTGTATTGTTGCGTTTGACGAGTTTCAGCAAATAAACCATTATGCGGAAAAGAATATGGAGGCCCTGCTGCGTACACAGATACAACATTGCCCGAACGCACGTTTCATCTTTGCCGGTAGCGAGCCCAGCTTGCTGTTGGATATGTTTAACAGTGCCAACCGTCCTTTCTATCAGAGCACCTTTACTTTGCATCTTGAGAGTATACCTTTGGATAAATATATAGAATTTGCCCAAATGCATTTTCGTGAGTATGGAAAAGTTTTAGATGCCGGTTTGGTGGAAGTGATATATCTGAGTTTTGAAGGCATCACTCTTTACCTGCAAATGCTGATGAATGAGGTGTTCCTGCTGACGGAAAAGGGAGGGACGGCTACATCGGCTTATTTCGAAATGGCTCTGGCTTCCCTTATCAGAAAACAAAATTTCATCTATCAGTCCATCTTTGCGGATTTAACGGAGCGCCAGCGTGAGATACTCCGTGCGATAGCTGCCGAAAATGTTGCTGCCAATGTGACTTCCGGTGAGTTTGTGCGAAGATATCATCTGAAATCACCCAGTTCCGTACAGTCTGCCCTGAAAGGGCTTTCCGGTAAGGGTATGGTAGGTAAGACCCTTGACGGGTACGTTATTAATGATCGGCTGTTTAGGTTTTGGATAAAGCGGAATCCGATCTGATGAAGTACATAAGGCGAAAGCCTCCTGGTCCGGTGCAGGTAGGGCTGTTTTGTCTACTGTTACCGTCAGGCGAATGCTATTGGCCACGCAACTCCCGTCGGCGCTGCGAAAACTGAGGTAGGCTATCAATTCATCGTCCTGCCAGTCGGAAGGAAGTTGAAATTCTGCATGTCGTGTGGAACGTAGGGTGGCTTCCGTATCGTAAACAGCTGTTTCTTTGTCTTTGTTATATACTAATAACATGGCTATGTCCGTATCTTCTGCATTTCCCATGCCACTGTTGTCCTGCCAGTTAAAGTGCATCTTATTTCCGTCTTGTGTGGCTGCACCTTCGAATACCGGTATCAGGGTTCCTATAGAAACCAGTGCCCGGTCAAAGTCTATTTTGATTTCTTTTCCACTGCCAGTCACGGCTCTTTTCAGAGTGTAGGACATAGCGGAGTTGAATGCGGATTTATCCTGTGTAAATTCCTTGTAGCCAATACGTATGAAAGGTTTTATAGTCTTCAGGAAGCTGAATGCCGTAGCGAATTTACCGCGTTGTTCCTGTTGCTTCGGTGTGCGCGGATTGCTGACTTTGGCGGCGCGTGCACGTATATAGTAGTTTGATTTCCAGTGGAAACCTACTATGGGTCCCACTTTACCGGAGAACCCTCCGAGAATGCCCTGGTTGATAATTCCCATGATATTGTGTCTTTAATTACTTATTTCTGTTACTGTGCAAATCTATGGAAAATAAATCTCTTCAACCCGCTTCCTGTGATTTTTGCGTTCATTTGCGTCATTTTGCGTAGATAACGCTTTGATCTTCTTCATTGTATTATGACCTGTCCTCGTTATATCCGGGATACACTTGCTCCGTATCAAGGCCGTATTTTCTTCGGTCAGAGGTACCTGTGAGTGGAGAAGGTACGGAGCAGGTGCATCCCGGATATAACGAGGATAGGTTTTGTATTGCAATGAAACACTCTTGTTATAAGATAATTCCGGTTAATTGATTTTCAACTGTGAATTCGTAAAATATTGATGCTGTATTTAAAATCTATTGCTTGTAATATGAATTTATTTAATGTATAATCTGAATGTTTAATTATATATTTATGATTTATTGGATATATAATAATATTATTTATTATATTTGTGGTTGTTATAGTTTGTGTTTATGAAATAAAACACTATGCCTTTCGTGAAAGGTCTCAATAAAACTCTTTAATAAAACATAGATATTAAAAAAGTAATGAACAACTTGAGGTTTACCTTATATCTGGTATTGATTTTTCTCGTCGCATGTCGGCAAGAAAGTTCGTTAGAACGCGCATTAGCCGCTTCCGGAGAGAACCGGAAAGAGTTAGAATTGGTTTTGGATTACTTCAGGGGAGATAGTTTGAAGTATAAGGCGGCTTGTTTTCTTATAGAGAATATGCCGGGAGCTTTTGCCGTGGACGAAGAAATTGTGGCAGCTTGCCAGCCTTTCTACCAAATGTATGATTCATTGTCGCATACCTACGATTATGATTCTCTGTCTATATACGACCAGTATCCCAAGGGTAAAGACTGGGGAAGGCAGATAGACAGCCTGTGGAATGCATATTCCAGCTATAATAATGAAAAGCTGAAAAAGGATATGTGTATTGATATTAAGACCATTAAAGCTTCCCGGTTAATAACGGAAATTGAGCAGGCATTTCGGGTATGGAAAGAGAATGTCTATACCCGAAACTATTCTTTTGAATCTTTTTGTGATTACATTCTGCCTTATCGCCAGGAAAATGGTTTGTTGGTAGATAGTGCACGCCAGGTATTTTACAGTAGGCATCACGGACAGTTTTTTGTCAATTCCGGAAAAAACATGATAGAAGAAGCGGATTCCCTGTTACGATTGTATAGTTACATAGGGCATTCGGGATTTCATGCCACCGGTATTCCTATATGGGATGTTACTACCTTAGAGAAGTTACGTCACGGACTTTGCACGCACAAATGTTGGCATAACACATTGTTGTTTTCTTCTTTAGGTATAGCGGTTGCCACTGATATCGTTCCGGCATGGGCCAATAGGGGAAGTTCCCATTCGTGGAGTGTATTGATTGAAGAGGGAGATATTCATCCTTTTAATCCCTTTTGGGAACAGGACTTGTGGCAGTATAAGCGCCTTTACAACAATATGGATTATCATAAATACTGGGGACGCTTCCGTCTGCCTAAGGTTTTCAGGAAGACATACCGATATTATATGGAAGGGCCGCTGGCAGATGGAGTGCCCGCTAAGGATATACCGGAAGCCTTCAGAAGTTTAAGGAAGAAAGATGTTTCGCATGAGTATTTTGATACGGTGAATGTGAGGATAAAGCTGCGTAAGGTGCCTTCCGGCACGAAGTATGCGTATCTGTGCGTGTGGAATTATAATAACTGGAAGCCTGTTCATTGGGGAAAGATAACCGAGGATGTGGCGTTGTTTTCGGGAATGGGGAAAGATATTGTTTATTTGCCTATGTACTGTATGGACGGGGAGATGGTAGTGGCGGCTGATCCCGTATTGGTACAGAAAGATGGGAAGGTACGAATACTTCATCCGGAGGATACACGGGAAGAAATGGTGACTACACAGTATACAGGTGTACTGGCTTATCCATTGAACAGGTATAATAATGGGATCATAGCTGGAACAGTGCTTAAGGGAGGGAAGGTGTATGGTAGATGGGGAGATACGTTGTGTGTATTCCCGGAGCGAATAGAGCTGAACAGTCAGCGATTACAAGTGCAATCCAAAGATTCGGTACGTTATGTACGGATGATGTTGCCTACCAAAGGAATGGCGCTAGGCGATTTGAAATTCTATAAAGAAACTTTTTCAGGCAAGGAGCTTGTGAAGAGTGTTCGTTGGATGACATCATTGCCTTTGTCTTTCAAAGGGGAACCAGCTGATAATATATTTGATGCATGGTCTTCCACAGGTTATAGAAGGCCGCTTGATACAGATTATGTAGATTTGGATTTAGGGGAATGCTGCCTGTTGTCTGAGGTGAGTTTTTGCCCTTATCTGGATGTGGAGTATAAGGAAGATGAAGTTTATGAACTTTGCATATGGCAGAATGGCTGGCAGGTTGTTACGAGTGGTAAAGGAGGGAAGCCTCTGCATTTTACAGATGTTCCTAAAAATGCATTGTGGTTGATCAGACCTTCTTCTCAAAAGGAGCGGAAACATGTGCGCCCTTTTGTATATGAGAATGGGGAGGTTTATTGGCATTGATATATTTTAAATTAAATCCTATAGGAGGGTAAATAATTCGTTGATGAGTTACAAGGGTGCTTATTACTAATTTCAGAATTGTGACAGATTTGCATTAATAATAGGCCATAAAATAGTATTGGATTATGAATAGAAAAAGCATTTTTGGGAAGGTACTGCTTATTATATCGTTAGCAATAACCTTATGTTTGCCAGTAGATATTGTTTATGGATATTTGACGAAGGAAGATAACTGGAATGAACAGATGCGTACTTCCCTTGTCAGTGTTTTGGAAGAAAGTATGGAGAAACGTGGAAAAGAAGATGTGTATATAGTATCGCATTCCTATAACAGAAGAGATTTTAAGGATGATAGTGCGAAGATAGTTACAATAGATGTAGGGGAAGGTTCTAAAGAATATATTGTACCTGCCTATAAGCATTATAATAATATAGCGGAGAATCCTACAGAGAGACTTTTCGACAGTGTAATATTGGAAGAACAACCTTTAGAGGCAGATTCTTTGAATATGCTGTGGGATAGTCTTTTGGTTAAAAACGGTATCTTTGGTACTGGCAATATACGTGTTTCAGTCACTGATTTATCGGAGAATATATCTATGACTTATGCAAAAGATACTCGCTATCTGCCTCTATTAGATAGCTTGTTCTCTTACTATATAGGCTATCGCTGTGAAGTCGAGGTGACGGCTTTTGCATCGCCTTTTAGTTATTGGCGTAGTATGACTTTATGGGACTGGATGGAAATTTTCTTTCTTTTGTTGTCCGTTGTGTTTTTCTTCTGGATTTGGACTGTTTATAAAAGACGTTCTGTTGATACTTGCGAACATGATAATTTCGGAAGCGTAGCTGCTGAGGAAGAAGAGTCGGTGGTTGTCTTGAAAGAAACTGTGTCCTGTATCTATCAACTGGGAGATGATGTTTTGTTTGATCCGGCAGATAGACTGTTGAAGAAGGGAAATCAAATAAAGAGTTTATTGCCACAGGTTTCCGCTTTATTACTTGGGCTTTTAGAGGCTGACGGGTATTGTATGTCTATATCGGATATTTGTCTGTTGTTATGGCCGGATGGCAGTGGACGTTCTGAACGGGTACATACTGTTGTAGGACGGCTTCGCTCTTCTTTGGCTGAAATGTCATCGCTAATTTCAATTGTCAGCGGAAATTCGAAGTATCAGTTGAAAATAGCCCATTCCATCGAAGAAAAGACACCGTTGGATGATGTCTTGTAGAATTAGTGAAAATCTAACATAATCTTACAAAATCTATCAAATTCATCAAACTGAATGTCTGACAGGTTTTGTCAGACGCTATATTTGTTTTTATGCTCTTTGGACTGCTACCTTTGTGAGGAATCAAATGCAATTATTGTTTAAATGAAAAATATGAAAAAGAAAGTTTTGCTTGCAGGTATGTCACTTCTGGTTATGACGATGGTCTGCTATGGCTCTTTTCATGAGGAAAAGATTGAAAGTGCTTTGCTAATGGAAAAACATAGAAATGTTGGCGGAAAAGGAAAGTTTTTTTGAGGATAAATACTTTAAAATGAATTTATATGATGATAGCATGGATTAAGGTAAAGGGTGGGATATATTTTTTCTTATGGGCAATATGTTTGTGTTCGTGTTCATTGAAGATGAAGCAATGTCATGAAGACAAAAGAGTACAAGAAGTTAAATATTGGTTAGGAAAACAAATCTATTTTCCAAATGCTAATATAGATACATTATATTTAGATACAGTGTATGAGGACTGTAATAAATTGTTGGATTCGGTTGACTATAAATTACTTGTATATGTGGATTCTTTTGCCTGTACTAGTTGTAATTTGGATTTATATCTTTGGAATGAATTAATAAGTAATGCATCTATAGATATCCCTAATAAAGTATTGTTTTTCTTTTATTGCCAACCTAAATATCAAGATGAAAAAAAATTGCAATATTTGATTAAACGGGATAAATTTGATATGCCGTTATTGGTTGATTCTGCTAATCAAATTGGTTATCTTAATGGTTTTCTTAATCATTTTCATTTTCAATGTTTTCTTTTAGGGGAGTCAAATCGGATATTAGCAATAGGGGATCCTACTCAAAGTCTTAAAATGTGGGAATATTATAAGAGTATCATTAGTGAAGATTTATAATTATTGACTTAAAATTGTTTTATTATGAAAAGATTTTTTTTGTTATGTTTCGTGTTGCTAGCAGTGTGTGTTTGCTTTAAAGCTTATAATCTGAGAAGTCAAGAATCCAAAGATTATGTATTGGAAGGATTGATTGTTTCTAATCTTGAAGCATTGGCTGGTGGAGAGTCGGGGACAGTTACAGGCGAGATTGACTGTTATAATACTTATAATAGTTGTTGGTTTTGGAATTGTGAGCATATATGGAGATGCTCTGGCATTGATTGTTATGACGTTAAATGCGATTCTAAAAGCGATCTTGGTAAATGTCAGAGGAAAGGTTAAATCATAATTTGATGATTTAATAACTATTTTTTTGTAATAATTGTCTGTTTAGTAATGATTCTTTGATGATTGTTAAGCGGGCAATTATTAGTTATTAATGACTCAGTTGCTTATTTGTAAAAATTACGCTTTTATGAAGAATTTATTATACTTCTTTTTTTTCTTTTTATTTGCATGTCAGGACGTAAGTAGAGTTGTAGAAGTTCAATTAACAGAAGAATTTGATTATTTAAAAGGTCAATCTTATGAGTCACTTGCTGAAATGTATAGGCCTGCTAAACTGTATATATCTAATGATAAGTTAGTTGTCTTTGATGATGTAAAAAATGATCTTTTCAAAGTTTTTAAATTGCCTACTCTTGATTATTGTTATTCATTCAGTAATAAGGGGGGAGGCCCTGATGAGTTTCATTTGGTTGATAAAGAGTCTGTTAATGTTGATGATGGTTTGGAAATTTTATATCGGAATATATTACATCGCTATCAAATTACCGATTCTACTTTCTTAAAGATGGAATCAGAAAATAATTCTATGGACTTGATATTAACTTCAGTTAACCCTATTAATAATTTCAAACGTCTGGGTAAATATTTATATGTTTATAACAACAATATCTATAAAAATAATGATGAGTTTTGCCTTCTAAATCTTAAAACGAAGCAAGAAACTATGTTTGGAGAGATTAATGAAGATATAGAAGAAATGAATGTGGAATCTTTGAATCTTCATTTTTCTAAAGCAATTTGTGTGAATGACTCTTTGCAACGATTTGCTGCTTTTTACTATCATCGTCCTGTATTCAAAATTTATAGTAGCGATATGAAATTAGTTAAAGCAGTAAGGCTCGTTTTACCAGAAAGAAATATTGAAAGAGAGACGATTTTTTTTACTGAACCATACGCGACGAAAGAGCATATTTATGTGATGTGGATATGTAAAACTAAAGAATCCATAGAAAGGGATATGGAGGCATTTCGTCCGGAAATTATGATTTTTGATTGGGAAGGTAATCTTTTGAAGCGACTGAAAGTTAATAAACCCATCATTACGTTTGCTGTGTCGGAACAGTATAAGGAGTTGTATGCTGTTTCTTTCTTGGATACAGATATAAATAAAATTTATAAATTTCCATTGCCTCATATTACTGTAAAAGGTGACAATGTCGGTTCGGCTGAGATTTCAAATAATTTTTATTCTATACAACCTATCGGAAATTATAGGTTTGCTCAAAAGGAAATTATTAATAAGACGGTTGAAATGGATGGCTATATTGTAAATGTTGTAAATTTGGCAGCAGACTTTGATAAAATGAAGCAGTATGAGCAACTTGGTGGAATGGCTTTATATTATTATGCTGCTTTTAAGGAGAACGCAAATTTAGATAGAAAGTTGGAAGAATTGGTTGATGTGGGCTCTGTTGTGCTGATTGATACATTATCTCTTAATCAGAGTTCTGTTGTACGCATAGTTCGTTCCAAGCCTCTTGAAAGTTATGATGGCAGTATAAATCAACGTGAATGGTGTGATTATATTCTAAAAGGCTCAAATAGTATCGTGATGCTTTCCATACATATGGAGGAGGGAAATAATGCTTCTGTCCAGTTGGAAGAACCATTATCTCAAGATATTGAAAAAATGTTGGCTTCGTTGAAGTTTAAATGATTCTATGTGGTTGGAATAAATATGTTTGTCTATATATAATCAATAGATTGTTAGTGAATCCGATTTTATGAGGAAATATTATATTATTGTTTAACTTGTCTGCTTGTATTACTAGATCAATTATTTCAAACTTAGCTTTTGACAGCTTTTGTAAGGTGTAAGATGGTTTGATGATGTCTAGGATACTACCTTTGTAGATAATATAATAATTGTTTAAATGAAAAATATGAAAAAGAAAGTTTTGCTTGCAGGTATGTCACTTCTGGTTATGACGATGGTCTGCTATGGTTCTTTTCATGAAGAAAAGATTGAAAGTGCTTTGCTAATGGAAAATATTGAAGCATTGGCGGGAGGAGAAAGTCATGTTCCTATGCATTGTGTAGGTTCTGGGACAGTTGATTGTCCGATAAATCATGTGAAAGTTAAAATGGTGGCAACCGGTTATAGTCTTGAAGACTCGTACTAATATGTTGTTAACGCTTCTTCTTCTTGTATATTGATGAAAAAATAAGTGGTAATATGCAAATACGAATCATTTTGACACAACCTTATTTCTATATGAAACTTTAAATTAGTCTAAAGAATTGATGATGGCAAACAGTACTCTAAAGTTGTGACTAACGATACTGAAAATGTTACTTACCACTATTTTAATATCTACGCAGGAAAAAGATATTTCTATGCCCTATATGTCGGACATAAAGAAAAAGAATCTGATGATAATTTCTTTGAAAGGACTTTAGAAGTATATGATTATGGTGGAAATCCGATAATCAAATATACATTTGATATAATTCCCTTTTATTTTGTTGTTGATGAAGAGAACAGCTATATATATATGCGACTAATGCAAAATATGAAGATTTTTGTTAAGATATAAATTGTAATATTCTATTTTTATATCTATTTCGGATTTCATTTGCTATGAAAAGGAACAAACATAGAAATAAGTGTGTCGAAAATGGAAAGAGAACCTTCTTTTTCGAAAAGATATAATTAGAGGCTATTATCGGATGCTTACTGATATCAGTCGTTCTTGCTTTAGAAACTAATTTTTATAATGTATAGTCAGAGATGGTTAAAATAAGAATGATTTAAATAATAAGTTCGGAGTTTTAACCATCTCTATTAAATAGACGAAGGTATGGTATTGAAAAATATTGTTTTATTTTTGGCCTTGGTTTTACTTTGTGGATGTTCTCATAAAAGAGCGGAAATTAATAGGTATAGTGGTTTTGAACAAACTATATCTGTAAAAAGTACAAAAATAGAGGTCCCTCCTGTTTTGCTTTATCCTCGGAATCTTTTTCTTCTGAAAGATAGATTGATTGTATTGAATGAAAAAACAGATACTTTATTTCAAGTGTTTAGTATGCCTGAACTTGAGTATCAAGGGCAATTTGGGATAAAAGGGGAAGGTCCTGATGATTTCCATTTACCTTCGATACAGGCTGTTAGCTGTACGGAATCCGGTTTTACATTAAGTGATCTAAATAAGTTGAAAACTGTAAATTGGGAAAATACTGAACCTCATATAATTTCTACGGACATGCCTTATGAATTTCAATATTTCAATGGCTTGATAGAACTGAAAGATTCTTTATATTGCTGCAATACAGAGTATGGTTCGGAGCATGAATTGAGATTTCTTTATCCTGATGGGAACTATGAAGAATTAGGTGTGTATCCTGAAGAGGTAAAACCGAGGTTTAAGGATGCGCTGGCGCGTAATCAGGCTTATAATAGTTTGTTGGCAGCTAAGCCTGATGGAACTTGTGTAGCTGTTTTCTACCAGCATTTACGCAGATATCGTATTTATAATGCTAATGGTGAACTGAAAACGGACAATGTTTTAGATATTCTTCCATGTCAAGAACTGCCTGATGTAAGAGATGAGAATAGGTATATTCATCCGATAGCCCTTTATGCTACTGATCGCTATATCTACACTTTAAATTTGGATATGACAGTAAATGAGATAAGTAATAAGGTAGGCAATCCCAGTATCCAACTTTTCGACTGGGAAGGTCGCCCATTGAAGCGATATCAATTAGACCGTTATATAAGTTCTTTCATTGTGGACGAACAGAATGGGATTTTCTATGGTGTGTTCGTGGAAGATGAGAATTCGATTTATAAATTTGAACTGTAGCGAATTAGATAATGATGGGCGTGCAAAGGATAAAAGAACTGGTCCTTCTTTTGATTGGGCTTATGTATGGTATCCATGTTAATGGGCAACAGGTTTCTTATGTGAAAATGAAGGGTGATACTTATAGTATTGATATGATGGCAGACTGGAAACTTTGTACAAGTGAACAGATTAGTAAAGAGCCGATGAGACGGAAAATAGCAGGGTATGAAACGGTATGTATGACTAGGATTTGTCCGGATTACAACCTTGGGGTCTCAGTTTCTGTTTTAGAATTCAAGGGCTGTAAGGATTATAAGAAAATACAAAAAAGGGATAGCTTGAGTTTTGTGGATAGCCAATATTATAGTACAGTAACTTGGGGTAAGCCTGGCTCTATGAAAGTGAAGCAATCTGTAGAACTGGTGTGCATGCCTGTTAGGCATTTGGAAACAGGCAAGAATATATATATGAGAATGAAAAAGTGGTATGTTCAAGGAAAGGAAAATGTTTATCTTATAGATTTTGTGTCATCTTCAACTTTGGGATGGAATAAATGGTTGCCGGAAATGGAAAAGATGATTCTTTCTTTGAAAGAAATTAATTGAAGTGAAAAACGAATATGCCATGATTGGATAGGTCTTGTGGCATATGGACAAGATAATCTTGAAAATGCAGATATAAGTTCTTTGGCTATAAACTATCTCAAGCAGAAAGTCGGATAACTTCATTTATAGCCTTTTTCAGGTAAGACGCAGGGGAGATAGTCAGATTGAATATATCTGTTATGAGGTGCATATTGGGAATTGGAAAAGAAAACTTGTAAAACGTTATATTCTTGATAGACTGGTTTGTAACTGTGCTATTGTGTTTTGTTGATAAATGTTTAATTGTGAATAAGCAAATACTTAGGAAGGTAGAAATGTGATATGAAGTCTTTATTATGTATATGGATTGCTTTATGCTTTATTGGTTGTGGAAACTCTGAAAAAAAGAAGGTTCTAGAATTAGTAAAAGAATGGAATGGGAAAGAAATCCTTTTTCCAATGGAGAGTTTTACCACTGTCTTAGGGAAAGATACTTTTATGATGGAAGAAAATCCAGAATATAAAGTTGTTGTTTATACGGATTCTGTGGGATGCACTAGTTGTAAATTGCAATTACATCGTTGGATGGAGTTGATGCATGAGGTTGACTCATTGGCAAAGGGGCGTGTTTCTTTTTTATTTTATTTTTATTCAGAACGTAAGAATGAGTTAAATGATATTTTTAATCGCTTTAATTTTGTTTATCCTGTATATTGGGATGAAAAAGATGAGTTTTATCGTTTGAATGGTTTTCCCTCTGATATAACCTTTCAAACTTTCCTGTTAGATAAAAGCAATAAGATAATAGCTATTGGGAATCCTGTTCATAATCCTAAAATAAAAGATTTATATATGAATATAATTCAAGGGAAGGCAGCTTCCGAGAGTAAGAGAATAAGAACAAAGGTCAATATAAAAAACACTGATTTGTCTTTGGGTGCTTTTGATTGGCAGCAAGAACAAACGGTAGAGTTCATTCTTGAGAATACAGGTGAGCGGCTTTTAGTGATAAATGATGTGCTAACTTCCTGTGACTGCACTACGGTCGGTTATTCAAAGGAACCAATTCGTCCTAAGGATTCTGTCGCTTTATCGGTGACATATAAGCCAGAGCAGCCGGGGCGTTTTGATAAAATCATAAAAGTGTATTGTAATGCAGAATCTTCTCCTGTCTTATTGAGGATAACCGGGGAAGCAAAATGATAGAAGGCTAAACAGGGCAACCCTCTTTGAAAGAGATATAACCTATCTTTAGTCTTCTGAGTAATATGAATACTATTGTAAGTACCTTTTGTCTTTAAGAGTGCTTTTTTACTCGTTCATTTGTGAAAAGAATTGAATGTATATCATGCCTCATGATGCTGTTGATTGCCTGTATTGGTTGTTGCGAGAAATGATATGTGAAATGTGCATAGTGTGTTGAGAATTAAAATAATATAAATATTTATTGTATGAAGCATGTTTGTTTTTTATTGTTCTGTATCACATTAATGGCATGTACAGAACAAAAGTTACAACAAGAAATGGAACCATTTCCTGAGGAAAAGTTACTTTATGCAGAGAGAATAAGAGTAGACGAGATTATAAATCCAGAGCAGATAGTACTGAAAAAGCAAAGTATATTGGTTACGGACAGTAGAAATTATGTTGCCATGCTGTACCAATACTCTCTGCCTGAATTTAAGTGTATTTATGAAGGTGGTGCAAAAGGGCAGGCAGAAGAAGAGTTTCAAGTTTATCCCAGAATTTGGAGAACATTGACTGATAAAGTTTATATAGGAGGATACACAGAATTCTCTCTTAAGAGTTTTAGGATGGATGGCACATGCCATCTTTCCTTTGAAAAAAAGCACGAGTTGCCCATCTCCAGTGATGTTCCTAATGATAGGCATATAGTGAGAGACTCTCTCTATATATATAATGAGACAGACAAACTCGCCATAAAGAAAATCAATTTGAATACGCTGCATGAAATGGGACAGATTTTGTTTGAGCCAGATGATCATCCTGAAAAATACTATTATAAGAATAGTGGAATTATGATTGCAAACGACTCTCTGATTATTTATGCATATAAGTATAAAAAGCAGATTGATTTTTATAGTGTGGATAGCATGAAACTCTGTAAAAGCCTTGTGGGGGATGATATAACTCCACGCATAGTAATTGGTGATTTTGAAAATAGTGTGGTTTATTATAATGAACTGGTTGCGGGTAAGCGCTATTTCTATGCAAGAGGTGAAGGAAAGAAAAAAGAATGTATTATAGAAGTATTTGATTACTCCGGTCATTCCATAGCCAAATATACGTTGGATATTATGCCGAATCCCTTTGATGTGGACGAAGAGAATAGAATTATCTATGGTTATAACAGTGAATTTTTTGAAGACGGCTTCTTAAAGTTTACTTTTTAGTTGGTTTGATAAAATAAGGCTATATTGTTATTTGAATGAAGCTATTTCGTAAAAAAAGAAAACTCTCTTGGTTTGTCGACAAGTTGTTAAACTTGTTTTTGATAGGCTGTGGATTAGTGGCTCTATGGGTATTACTTCAAGTAACCTGTATTGCCACTTTCAAGATTCCTTCAGATTCTATGGAGCCTGCTTTACTGCCTGGAGATAACATCCTTGTGAATAAGTGGGTGATGGGTGCCCGTATCTTCAATATCTGGGATGCCGCAGAAGGAAAAGAAGTGAAGATATCCCGCCTTCCTGCGTTGGGTAAGATAAAAAGGAACGACGTGTTGGTCTTTAATTTTCCTTATCCTGCCCAATGGGACAGTATCGGACTGAATCTGATGACCTATTATGTGAAGCGTTGTGTGGCACTGCCGGGCGATACGTTTGAGATAGAGAGGGCGCATTATAAAGTACGGGGCTATGATATACCGTTGGGAAACGTAGACTCGCAAGATGGACTGCTGCGTATGGTGGAGAAGAGAATGGTGCAGGATTGGGGAATAGTCATGAGTGGCTATCCTTATAATGAGTCGGTGAATTGGGACATTATGAACTTCGGTCCTCTGTATCTTCCCGCCAAAGGGGATGAGGTTGATATGAATCCTAAACATGCCGCTCTCTATAAGAACGCGATAGAGTGGGAACAGAAGAAGAAACTGTTCGTGCGTAGAGATACGGTTTTGCTAAATGACAGTGTGATTGATACTTATCGCTTTAAAGAGAATTACTACTTTGTTGCGGGGGATAAGGTGATGAACTCTCAGGATTCCCGTTATTGGGGATTGTTGCCGGAGCCTTTTATTGTGGGGAAAGCTGTCAGGATATGGAAGTCGGTGGACAGAGGCGCGGATAAAATAAGATGGAATAGGGTGTTCAAGAAAATAGAATAAAATGATGAGAGTGCGGATACATAAAATAAGAGATGCAGTTGTGGTTCTATTACAGTTTCTTGCAGTCTGTGCTTTGCTGAGCCTGGTATGTGTGACAACACCTGAACTTCCTGCCGCGGAAACCATCGGGCAATGGGTGTGGTTTGGAAAGGTTGTACTGTTCTCGACCGGTTGTATTGCCATTACCTGCCTGTTGCAGATTTGGGGTAGAACTTCCTGGAAGCAAATATTCTCTTTTCCGCATTTTTCTGCTTATGTATCATGGAGTCTGATACTTTTTGGGGGAGTTGAGGCTATTTGGGGATTACGCCAATTGTATGGCTTTTCTGCTTCCGGTCATTTTCGTTATGCACTCACCGGCTCTTTCTTCAATCCCGGTCCGTATGCCGGATATCTGGCGATGGTGCTGCCGCTCTATCTGCATCATTTTGTACGATTCAGAGATTGGAAATGGCTGATTACCTCCTTAAAGATAGAGAGAGCTGCAGCAGGAGTTGTAGGGGTACTCATCCTTTGTGTATTGCCGGCCACTATGAGCCGTTCGGCATGGGTGGCTGCCTTGATAGGATGCGGCTGGGTGATGTATATGCATCGGGATAGTCGTAAATGGAAATTATTGTGGCGGAGGTATAAGAAGAGATATGTCTCGTGGGGGATAGGGATATTTCTTGTTTTGATAGTGGGAGGTGCGGGAGCTTTCTTCCTGAAGCCGGACTCCGCTCTGGGACGTTTATTTCTATGGAAAATCACTTGTCAGGCTATAGCCAACCATCCTTGGGGTTGTGATAAAGGATTTGCTTTTGCATACGGTGAGGCACAGGAGGCCTATTTTTCCAAAGGAGATTATGCCGAATGGGAAGAGCGGGTAGCCGGAAGTCCGGAATATGCGTTTAATGAGTATCTGGAACTGACTCTGACGCAGGGGCCTGCCATCTGTATAATGTTGATAGTGATTACTTTTGCCTGTTTATGGGCAGGGACACAGTTTAGGCGCTACGGTGTATGCGGTGCAATTGTCACTTTGCTTGTTTTCTCTTTTTCTTCTTATCCTATGCATCTCCCGGCCTTCATTGTAGCCTATGTGTGCTTATTGCTGGCTTGTGGGATAGGAGATATAATAGCTAAACCGGTTATTTTATCTGCTTGTCTTATTATATGGACAGGCGGTTTTCATGGCAAGTGGCAACGGGAAAAGGATGCTTGTCGGGACTGGGTGAATGCCCGTATACTTTATCATGCGGGAGCCTATACAGCGGCAAATGCGGCTTATGATAAGCTCTATCCGCAACTGAGGGAGAAAGGGACATTCTTGTTTGAATATGGGCATAGCCTTCATAAGGCAGGGTTTTATAATGAGTCTAATAAATATCTGGATAAGGCCTTGGTATATTGCGCTGATCCGATGATACTGAATGTCATTGGCAAGAATTATCAGGCACTGCGTTGCTACAATTGGGCTGAGGAACTTCTTCTGGCTTCGGTCCATCGTTTGCCCGGGCGGATTTATCCTTACTATTTGCTGGCGAAGCTATATGCCGAACCGGAATTTCTGAATAGGGAGAAGTTTGAGGAGATGAAGCGAATAGTGCTGATGAAAGCGCCTAAAATTCATTCTACGGCTATTGAGGAGATGCGCAGGGAAGTGGAGGAAATAGCAAAGGAGCTGGAAAAGTAATTAGGAAAATATTATAAAAACAAGAGATGTATATGGAAACTTACAGTGATAATTGGAATGCTTGCTTACTGTTCAGAAATAAGCAACTGACAAAACAGCTGAAAAACTATCAGGAAGCATCTGTATTGGCAGATTGCTCTTCTTCTTTATTATTGGCCATGAGTCAGTTGTTACGGCTTCATCAGCATTCTTCTTATGGTATTATCAGAGATGAAACTGAATGGCAGAACCTCTTCACTATTATTGATTGGTTTTACGGAGGTTGTTTGTCGGAAGAACTGGCAGAGTATACATTGAGCTCTCAGGAACTGAAATTGTGTTATTTGGTTCGCGCTCGGCTATGTAATAAGACTGTAGCGACTCTTTTTAATATTACTCCTCAATCAGTATTGAAAACTAAACAGCGAATAAAGAATAAGCTCTCCTTATCCGCTGTAAATAGTCTGGATAAGTATATACAACAAATGTGATTAGGCCCTGCGCCTACTGAACTCACAACCATAATATTGCTGGTTGTAGAAGTCATGTTCTTTGAGAAGTTGATTTTTGTCGATCCTGTAGTTCGCCTTTTCGACTACTTATCGCAGCAGTTTCTTGTTTACGTCTTCCAGCACCTGCATCTGATGAATGGCTATCTGGTTGAGCCGGACGAGGCGTTCGTGCTGCGGGAGCCCTTCGCCTATGAATACGGCATTGAGGTTCTCCATGTTCGAGAGGCAGATCAGTTCGTTCACCGTGGCATAGTCGCGCACGTTGCCTTTCAGGTCGGGGTGCGAGTCGCGCCATTCGAGGGCGGTCATGCCGAACATGGCTACGTTCAGCACGTCAGCTTCGCTGGCATAGATGCGCAAGACTTGCTGTGGGGTAACTTCTGCTGGGATCAGGTTCTGACGGATGGCGTCGGTGTGAATGCGGTAGTTGATTTTGGACAACTCACGCTTTGCACTCCATCCTATCTGGGCTTGTTCCTGCTCTTTGAGGCGCTGGAACTCCTTGACAAGGTATAATTCAAATTCCACCGACACCCAACTGGCAAACTTGAATGCAATATCACGTTGTGCATAAGTACCTCCACCTGCCCCATTTTTAGAGACGATGCCAATGGCACTGGTTATTTCAATCCAACGAGTGGGGCTCATGGTAAAGGCGTTGCTGCCTGCTTCTGCTAAAAGGGGGTCGAATTCGACCCCTTTAAAGTCCGGATTATTCAGCTTCTCCCACAAACCGAGATATTCCAATGTGTTTTTTAACCGCATCCAGTTCTTAACGACATCTTTCGGCTCTATCGGGTTTTTCTGACGGGCTATATCTGTAATGCAAATGTAATCTATTCCGTTTTGCAGTAAGGTTCTTATCGTAATGTCCTTCACTTGAAGTACTGCTTTCTTAGCCATCTTGTTTCTTCTGTTTAAAACACCTGTAAAGGTATGCTTTTCCTTTTAATTTTTTCTATAATCCAACACAATCTTTCAAAGAATGCCAGAAGTAGATTCGATTGACGGCTCCTCTGATAGATACTTGACCACTGTTTATATAATTATCAAGTTGTTTCAAGCCTCCGCATACTGAACTCACAACCGCAATACTGCTGATTATAGAATTCATGTTCTTTAAGAAGTTGGTTCCTCCGGTCCTGTAATCCTCCTTTTCGCCAGTTCTGTTCCCAGAAGGTGGTACCGGGATAGAGGGAGGAGGCACGGTGTCCCGCCTCATTTATCTGGTCGAGGCTTTTCCAGCGGGAAGAGGCGAGGGTGGTGGTGAACAGGGTGAAGCCATGTTCTGAAGCATACCGGGCGGTCTCCGTCAGTCGGTGGGTGAAACATTTCAGGCAACGGCTGCCACGTTCGGGTTCGTTTTCCATACCCTGCATGGACGAACGCCACAACTGGTAATCATAGTCACCATCAATGAAGTCGAGTCCAAGACCCTGGACGTAGCGGATGGCTTCGGCTTTCCGGATTTCGTACTCTTCCTGAGGGTAGATATTGGGATTATAATAAAATACGGTAGGACGGATGTCGTTGGCAAGCAGACATTCGATAATGGCGGAAGAACAAGGTGCGCAACAGGAATGAAGCAGCACCTTGTTTTCGTTGTTGGGAGTTTGTAACTTTAACATAAATCTTATAAGTTATACTTTCAGTTTTATTTTAGCCTTCACCAGCAACCCGGTCAGTTGGACAATGATGAGGGAGAATATGAGCGAACGCAGTAAACCTGGTGTACCGGCATTCAGCACTTCGGGATAGTACAACCCTAATAACTGCTGTACGGAATACCATAGATAAGGAATGATATAGCATGTCAGTGTTGCAGTTCCGGCGGGTTTGATGATATCGAACCACGGCGTTTTGCCTTTCACATCCGTCAGCCAATAGAACAATCCGAACAGCGGGAAGAATGCGGCAAGGCAATAGAACAACCAGCTTGGAGTGGCCTGTATCTTCGAGATAATCCAGTAAGGATGCGAGCAAAGTGCGGCAATGAGCATGACAGCACCCAATACACAAAGCATAGTGATGAACTTACGCGGATGTTCGCGGTCGGCATATTTCTGCATCAACAGCGAAGTGAGTACGCCCGACATGCCGAATGCATGCAGTGTCCAGTCACTGGGGATGAAAGGCAGCAGGATGACACGCAATCCGTACTCCTGCGGTATCAGGCTGGAATGGCTGATTACGGCAAGCAGCACAACCACCAGCCATGCAATTACATTTTTACGTAAACTCTCGCGGGTAAACAGATAAATACCGGCACAAACCACGTATGTCCAACCGATAAGTCCCAGTATGCCCCACCAACCTTGATGGAAAGGTTTTCCGCTTAAATCTTTATACAGTACAAGGAACGCCAGCAGTGCGACTCCGACAACTTTCATTGCGATGAAAAGGTACTTTTTGGAACCTTCAGCCTTGGGATAAACCGCCCAGACCAGGAAGAAACCGACAACCATCAGTATTGTGAACCATTGATGGGAGAGGCCTCCTTCGATGCCGCCCGAATTGAGCGAAAACAGTCCCATTGCAATCAGTGCCACCGTACGCCAGAAGACGTGCGCAATGACCTGCAAAGTAGTGTCACCTTTCCGGTAACGGTTTTGTATGGCAAAAGAAACGGACATACCCATACAGAACAAGAATGCGGGGAAAATAGTGTCGGAAAAACCCAGCATATCTTCGTTCATTTCGGCATGTTTAAGCCAGTGGGGGATGTTTTTCAGACCGGGAATATCATTCACAAAGAGCATTAGGAACATAGTAAGCGCGCGGAATACATCGACCGCCGCCACTCGTTGAGGTGTTAAGTTTTTCATTATAGAATACATTTGGGGGTTAATGCTGCAAATATAGGAAACAAATTTTTTATATTTGTCCCCTATGAAGATAAAACTGCTGATATTTCTAGGCCTGGCTTTAGTTGGCATTCACGGAATGTCGGCTCCGGCCGATGTTCCTGCAATGGGTGGATGGACTGATGCTTTGGACGTAGCCATCGGTAAGCACAAAGAATATGTGGCAGTACGGGAATCCCGTATTGAGGCGTTGAGGCAGCAATTGGTACAGACCGGTTCGGAAACCCCGAAGTTCTTCCGGCTGAATGCGGAGATGTATCAAGAATACAAAGCATACATCTGCGACTCCGCCCTTTACTATCTGAGCCGTAACCTGCGCTGGGCACAACAGCACGGTGAGCAGGATGCAGCAGATGAAACCCGTATCCGGAGGGCGCATCTGATGTCAGCGGCAGGTATGTATAAAGAAGCTTCCGAAGATCTGGAAAAGATAAATCCCTCTGAGCTTTCTCCCCGTTTGTTACCCGATTATTATGAATGTTACCGCCATTTGTACAATGAATTGGGGGCGTATACGCAGGATACCTTCCGGCGCAGTCGTTATTACGGCTTGTCCGCCGCATATGGAGACTCTCTGATGCAGGTGCTTTCTCCTGCCTCCGCCCTCTATCTGGAACGTAAAGAGATGAAAGCCGCTGGCTCCGGTCAATTGGAGGAGGCTTTGAAGATAAATGATAGCCGTTTGGCGGGCATACGTCCCGATACCCCGGAATATGCGTTGGTCACTTACCACCGTTCCCTGCTTTACCGTAGGTTGGGAGACAGACAGCAGGAAAAGTATTATCTGGCTTTGTCTGCTTTGACAGATGTCCGGCTGGCAATTACCGATCATGCTTCCTTGTGGACCTTGGCGCAACTGCTTTATGAAGAAGGAGACATTGAATGTGCTTACCGCTACATTCGCTTCTCGTGGGATGAAACCAACCACTACAATGCCCGTAGCCGCAGCTTGCAGACGGCAGGTATTCTGTCGCTCATAGATCTTACCTATCAGGCCATGCAGGAGAAGCAGAACGACCGTCTGCGCTTTTATCTTTGGATGATCAGTATCCTGTCCCTGTTGCTGGTTATGGCTATCATCTGGATATATCGGCAGATGAAGCATCTTTCCATAGCCCGCGGTCATCTGGAACAGGCCAATGAACAGTTGCAGATGTCCAATCATATAAAGGAGGAATACATCGGTCGTTTCCTGAAACTATGTTCTACCTATATCGACCGTCTGGATGCTTACCGTCGCATGGTCAACAAAAAGCTTTCCGGCGGACAAACGGAAGAACTGCTGAAAATGGTGCGTTCAAGAGATGTGCTTGACACTGATCTGAAGGAACTGTACGAGAACTTCGATACTGCCTTCCTCCATCTTTTCCCTGACTTTGTAGAAAAGTTCAATCAGTTGTTGCAGCCTGAAGAACGGATTATACTCCGCAAGGGCGAACTGCTGAATACAGAATTGCGTATTTTTGCCTTGATCCGTCTGGGTATTGACGATAGTTCGCAGATTGCCGAGTTCCTTCGTTATTCCGTCAATACAATCTATAATTACCGCGCTAAAGTGAAAAATAAAGCGTGCGTCTCGCGGGATGACTTTGAAATGTGCGTTATGAAGATACGCTAAACATACGTCATTTCTTTCCTGCTCATCCACTTTTTTACTTTCTCATCCCAAACTTATTGTCTTGTTATTTAGTCTGTTATCGTTCTGCGTGCTTTCATCATATCCACATCTTGATAAACCGGAGGTGCATACTGTCTCTATCTTGCCTACCTTTGTGGAAGATTAATTAACCCTTGAAAAACATACCATGAACTTGAAACTACCTCTTTTATTAGGATGCTGTTTATTCGCTGCCATTACAGCTTGTGCCGAGACTTCCGCTTCATTGGATGAAAATGTGGCAGGAAAGAAGAAAACCGATGTATACATCACTACTGCCGATCGTCAGCAAAGCTTTAATCACACTACTCAGAAGCTCTCTAAAACTCCTGCGTTTGAATCCGTAGTCACCCTGAATCCGAAGGTGAAATTTCAGGAGATGGACGGTTTCGGTGCTGCCGTGACCGGTTCTACCTGCTACAATCTGATGCAAATGACACCTGCTGACCGTACGAAGTTTCTTACCGAAACCTTTTCGGATAAAGATGGACTGGGCTTCAGCTATATCCGCATTTCCATAGGCTGCTCCGATTTTTCACTGAGCGAATATACTTGCTGCGATACGAAAGGCATTGAAAACTTTGCCTTACAGACGGAAGAGAAAGAATACGTGATACCTATTTTAAAAGATATTCTCGCTATTAATCCTGCCATCAAGATACTGGGCTCTCCGTGGACATGCCCCAAATGGATGAAGGTGAATAACCTGGAGGAAAAGAAACCCTTTGACTCCTGGACAAGCGGACAACTGAATCCGGATTGCTATCAGGATTATGCCACTTACTTTGTGAAATGGATTGAGGCATTTCGCAAAGAAGGTATTGATATTTATTCTGTTACTCCACAGAATGAACCGTTGAATAGGGGAAATTCCGCATCTTTGTTCATGGGTTGGAAGGAAGAACTGACATTTGTGCGCGACGCTCTTGGACCTGCTTTCAAGACTGCCGGGTTGGATACGAAGATTTATGCTTTCGACCATAACTACAACTACGATAACATGGCTGATCAGCAACAATACCCCGTTAAGATGTATGATGATGAAGTAGCCGCCTCTTTCCTGACCGGAGCCGCTTATCACAATTATGGTGGCAGGCGCGAGGAACTGAACAATATCCACCAGAAGTGTCCCGACAAGGAACTGATCTTCACCGAAACTTCTATCGGTATGTGGAATGATGGTCGTAACCTGGAGAAACGTCTGATGGAAGATATGCGTGAAGTAGCCCTTGGCACAGTGAACAACTGGTGTAGAGGTGTCATAGTCTGGAATCTGATGCTGGATAATGAACGTGGCCCTTGGCGTGAAGGTGGTTGCAAGACTTGTTACGGAGCCGTGGATATCAGTCGTGACGACTATAAAACAATGACTTACAATTCCCATTACTATATCATCGGACATCTGTCTACCGTAGTGAAACCGGGTGCTGTCCGCATAGAAAGCAAAGGCGTTACAGAGAAGGGGTTGATGTACTCTGCATTCGAAAATCCCGATGGAACCGTGGCTTTTGTGCTGTTGAATGAAGGAATGACGGAAGCCCGCCTGACAGTAACGGACGGAAAGAATTGCGTGGATTGTGTAGTGCCTGCCAAGGCTGTGGCATCTTATCGCTGGAAGAAATAATCTTATATTTATAATACCATGTTCAAATCAATTTTAGTGGGTACATCCCTCCTTGCCGCCTCCCTGATGTTAGGCAGTTGCGGTGAAAAGGCAGAAAAAGCACAGGAACCTGCCGCGTTTGTAACAATTCAAGGGCAAGATCTGATAAAGCCCGACGGTACGAAACTATTTATCATGGGTACCAATCTGGGTAACTGGCTGAATCCGGAAGGATATATGTTCAAGTTCAGCAAGACCAATTCGCCCCGTTTCATCAACGAGATGTTCAGTCAGTTGGTGGGACCCGACTTTACCGCTGAGTTCTGGAAAGCATTTAAAGACAATTACATTACCCGTGAGGACGTACAGTTCATCAAAAACACAGGTGCGAACACTATCCGCCTCCCCTTCCATTATAAACTCTTCACCGATGAGGATTTTATGGGACTGACCACCGCTCAGGATGGCTTTGCCCGTGTGGACAGTGTAGTGGAATGGTGCCGTGAAGCGGACCTCTATCTGATTCTCGATATGCACGATGCTCCGGGCGGACAGACAGGTGATAATATCGACGATAGTTACGGATATCCCTGGCTGTTTGAAAGTGAAACGAGTCAGCAGTTGTATTGCGACATTTGGCGCAAGATTGCAGATCGTTATAAAAATGAACCGGTGATTCTGGGTTATGAGCTTTTCAATGAGCCCATTGCTCCGTACTTTCCTAATATGGAAGAACTGAACGGCAAGCTGGAGGATATCTATAAGAAGGGTGTAGCAGCTATCCGTGAGGTGGATACCAACCATATTATTCTGTTGGGTGGTGCACAATGGAACGGTAACTTCAAGCCGTTTACGGATTCTAAGTTCGATGATAAGATAATGTACACCTGCCATCGCTACGGAGGCGATCCTACAAAAGAAGCTATCCAGAGTATTATTGATTTCCGTGACAAAGTGAATCTGCCGATGTATATGGGCGAAATAGGCCATAACACGGATGAATGGCAGGCCGCTTTCTGCCAGACGATGCGTGAAAATAATATCGGTTATACTTTCTGGCCGTATAAGAAGATGGATGGTTCCAGCTTCGTCGGTATCACTCCTCCGGAGAATTGGGCGAATATCGTTTATTTCTCTGAAGCTCTGCGTACTTCCTACAAGGAAATCCGCGATGCACGTCCCGATCAGGTAATGGCACGCAAGGCAATGATGGATTTCATCGAGGCTTGCAAGCTGAAAAACTGTGTGGTACAGGAAGGATATATACAATCGTTAGGTATGAAATAATGGAGATACCCCGTAAACCACACCGCTAAATTATCATTTATATTACGGATTAATTTTGATTGAGTACTTATTAATAAATATCAATATGAAGAAAGTATTGTTCGGTTTGGCGTTTGCTGTTGCTCTCCCGCTTTTTGCACAGCAGAAACCAGCATATCTGGATGCGACCAAGCCTATTGAAGAAAGGGTAGAAGATGCGTTGAAAAGGCTGACTATCGAAGAAAAGGTGGCTATGCTGCATGCGCAAAGTAAATTCAGCAGTCCGGGCGTGCCCCGTTTGGGTATTCCTGAATTCTGGATGACGGACGGACCTCACGGTATCCGCCCTGAGGTTCTTTGGGATGAATGGGATCAGGCAGGATGGACCAACGACTCCTGTGTGGCTTTTCCGGCTTTGACCTGCCTGGCAGCTACCTGGAATCCCGATATGTCCATGCTTTATGGAAAAAGCATCGGTGAGGAAGCGCGTTATCGCAACAAGACCGTCCTTTTAGGCCCCGGAGTCAACATCTACCGTACACCGCTGAACGGACGTAACTTTGAGTACATGGGCGAAGATCCATATCTGGCTTCCCGTATGGTAGTTCCCTATGTGCAAGGCGTGCAGCAGAATGGCGTAGCTGCCTGTGTGAAACACTATGCGCTGAACAATCAGGAAATCAACCGCCACACCACCAACGTCATCGTAGACGACCGTGCCCTTTATGAAATCTACCTGCCTGCTTTCAAGGCAGCCGTTCAGGAAGGCAAAACGTGGTCTATTATGGGTGCTTACAATCTGTATAAAGGCCAGCATGCCTGCCACAACCAATATCTGCTGAACGATATTCTGAAAGGTGAATGGGGCTTTGATGGCGTAGTCGTTTCCGACTGGGGCGGCACGCACGATACCGACCAGGCTATCACGAACGGCCTCGATATGGAGTTCGGCAGCTGGACGGATGGCCTTTCCAACGGGCATAGCAATGCTTACGATAATTATTATCTGGCCATGCCTTATCTCGAACGTATTAAGTCCGGTAAGGTAGGTACGGAAGAACTGGACGACAAGGTGCGCCGTATCCTGCGTCTGGCATTCCGCACCACGATGGATGCGAACCGTCCTTTAGGTTCCATACTTTCTCCCGAACATTATGAGGCGGCACGCCGCATTGGTGAAGAGGGCATTGTGTTGTTGCAAAACAACGGTGGCGTATTGCCTATCGACCTGAACAAAGCGAAAAAGATTGCCGTTATCGGTGAGAATGCCGTGAAGATGATGACCGTAGGCGGTGGCAGTTCCTCTTTGAAAGTGCAACGTGAACTTTCACCGTTGGATGGCATCCGGAACCGTGTGGGCGATAAGGCAGAAGTGGTTTACGCCCGCGGTTACGTGGGTGATGCGACAGGTGAGTATAATGGTGTGGTAACAGGGCAGAACCTGAAGGACGACCGTACGCCCGCAGAATTGATAGCCGAAGCCGTAAAAGTTGCGGCGGATGCTGATTATGTTATCTTTATTGGCGGACTGAATAAGAGCAACAATCAGGATTGCGAAGACTCCGACCGTAAAGCCCTTGGCCTGCCTTATGCACAGGATGATGTCATCTCCGCTTTGGCAAAAGCCAATAAGAATCTGATTGTTGTGAATGTTTCCGGCAATGCCGTGGCGATGCCTTGGATTGCGGAAGTTCCTTCGGTATTGCAAGCCTGGTTCCTGGGCTCTGAGGCCGGAAATTCGATTGCCGCCGTATTGATGGGGGATGCTAATCCTTCCGGTAAGCTGCCTTTCACTTTTCCCGCCCGTCTGGAAGATGTGCCGGCCCACAGCCTTGGCGAGTACTTTGGCGACCGTAGCAAGGAAGTGGTGGATATGAAATATAACGAAGGTATCTTCGTAGGTTATCGTTGGGCTGATAAACAAAAGAAGGTGAAGTCCTTATTCCCCTTCGGACACGGACTTTCTTATACGACATTTGCGTATGGCAAACCTGTCGCTGACAAGAAAGTGATGTCTGCTGCTGATCAGATTTCCTTTACCGTAACCGTAAAGAATACGGGTGACCGCGAGGGTCAAGAAGTTGTGCAGTTGTATATCAGCGATAAGAAGTCCAGTCTGCCCCGTCCCGTTAAGGAGCTGAAAGGCTTCAAGAAAGTGAAACTGGCTCCGGGCGAAGAGAAAGAAGTTACCTTCACCATCGACAAAGAAGCCTTGAGTTTCTTCGACGACGCCCAACATGCCTGGATAGCCGAACCGGGTAAGTTTGAAGCCATTATTGCAGCTTCGGCAGCGGATATTAAAGGCATTGTTCCTTTTGAATTAAAGTAGGAAAAGTGCCCCTTATTTGTTCCATTTTGTTTCACTCAATTGGAACAAGATTTTCTTGCCTGAGAAACAAGATTTCCATCGAATAGAAACGACCGTT
>ULXS01054001.1_pt1 | contig 34480 bp, 52 predicted proteins | sample 1961421 | NCBI WGS metagenome assembly ULXS01 (sample SAMEA4835842, study PRJEB28245) | human gut metagenome | biome: gut microbiome; material: fecal sample | place: Denmark | collected 2008
GGCGGCAGAAATGCCGTCCCTGTCCTATATAAAGCGAAAAGGACAGGTAATGAATATGAAAACAATTACAGTAAACAGTAACGAATATAAATTAGAGTTCTCTTTTGAAGCGGCAGAGTATAAAGACATCGTGCAGAAAATGTTTAAGGTCCTCAGCGGTGCTTACGTTGTCGAAGAATCAAAGGATATGCAGAATCCTACTACTAAGGATATTATCAACGGCACAGCAAATATGATTGGCGATACAGCAGATATTTGCGTTACTGCTTTTTATGCCGGCTTATTAGAAAATAATCCACTTTCACATGAAGAAGCAAAAACAGTCATGAGGGATTATATGAAAGAAAATAAGCTTTCGTACAAAAAACTGTATGACGAATTGAGAAATTGCATGGAAACAGATGGTTTTTTCGACCTGTCGGGGCTGAACGACATGATTCAGCAGATGTACGGGACAGCACCGGAAGCGACAGCACAGACAGCATAAAAAAATCAGAAATTAACTGGCATAAAATAATTTGGGAAGACTATTTTCCGACAGCCTTTTCAATCGGGATACACATAGACGAGTTTAAGCACATGACACCGGCACAGTTAGGATACTGTATAAAAGGACATGAGTTGAAAAGAAAAGAACAGGATAGCGATATGTGGCACTTCGCCGGTACATATGGAATATCTGCCCTTATTTATGCGATAGACCATTGCTTAAACGGTAAAAAGGCAAGGTCGGAGTACATCAAAAAACCAGTTTCAATTTTACTTGAAGAAGAAAGTAAGCCAAAATCAAAAGAAAGTAATGAAGATGTTGCAATGTTTGAAATGCAACAAAGAATCAAAATACTGGAAAAAGAGGGAGGCATATTAAGTCCGTCATAGGTGGTAGCACGCGAATTGCTGCCACCTTTATTTTTGCGCTAAAGGTGGTGAGGACGTGGCAGATAATGAACTGGACAGCTTAGAACTTAAAATACAAGCAAATGCAACACAGGCAAACAATGCGCTTGATAAACTTGTTAAAAATTTAGAGAATTTATCAAGCTCGTTAGGAGTTATCAACAATGCCAATCTTGCGGGGTTTGCAAGTGGTGTAAAAAATATTACAAATGCAATGCAGGGAATGAAAAGCGTAAGCACGGCAGATTTTACGCGTTTGTCAAAAGGTATTCAGAAGATTTCAACCATTGACACTGCCGCAATAAACAAGGCTTCTACAGCAATGGCGTACTTAAGTAAGTCCTTTAATTCCATGCAGGCAACCAGTGAAGCAACAAAGCAGATTACGGAACTTGTGACAGGAATCAAGCAGTTAGGATATGCCAGCGCCGCAAAAGCTATTGACAATATACCGAAGCTTTCAAGCGCGATGAAACAGCTTATGCAAGAACTGTCAAAAGCACCACAGGTAAGTCAAAATCTTATTGATATGACTAATGCGCTTGCAAATTTAAGCCGCACAGGGGCTTCAAGTGGCAGAGCGGCAACGTCATTAAGCAAAAACTTTTTGAACGTTTCATCTTCTGCAAATTCGGCAACTAAAAGCAGTTGGTCGCTGGCTTCCGCATTTGGTAAATTATACGCTTCATACTGGCTTGTTTTTAGAGGAATCAGTAAACTGGGAGATTCGATTGATATAGCTTCATCACTCATAGAAGTTGAAAACGTTGTACGTACCACTTTCGGAAATTATGAAAACCTTGTAAACGACATGGCAAAAACATCTATACAGGATTTTGGTATGTCAGAACTGTCCGTAAAGCAGTATTCAAGCCGTTTTCAAGCTATGGGTGTCGCTATGGGCTTTTCTCAAAAGAAAATGGCCGATATGTCCATTGAGCTGACAAAGCTGACGGCAGATATGGCTTCATTTTACGATATGGAACAGTCAGACGTTGCGAGAAATCTTCAAGCAATTTTCACAGGCGAAACAGAGCCATTAAGAAAATATGGACTTGATTTGACACAAGCAACGTTAAAAGAGTGGGCTTTAAAAAACGGACTTGACGCTAATATCAGTTCCATGACACAGGCTGAAAAAACCATGTTGCGATACAAATATGTCATGGCAAATACGGTGGCAGCGCAAGGCGACTTTGCAAAAACTGCCGATACATGGCACAATCAAACGGTCATTTTAAAGCAATCATTTCAAGAACTGGCAGGAATTATAGGTACATCGTTGATTAATGCGTTTAAGCCGTTTTTAAGCGGATTAAATTTCGCAATGACACAGGTTATTAATTTCGCTGAAACGGTAACAAATGCCTTAGGTGCAATTTTTGGTTGGAAATTTGAAGTTACTAACAAAGGCATTGCCGATGATTGGTCGGACGCTGCGGACAGCGCCGATGATATAGCAGACAGCACCGGAAACGCCGCTAAAAACGTTGAGAAGCTGAATAAGGGTGTAAGACAGTTTGATGAATTAAAACTGATTACAACACCGGATTCAAGCGGTGGAAATGGCAAAAAGGGTAGCGGTACAGGAGCGGCAAGCGCAGACGGAGCAAGCGGCGGCCTTGTGAAAGTCGATACCATTTGGAAAGACTATAAAAGTCAAATTAAAAATTTACGCGAGTTAGGCGAGTATATAGGCAATACGCTTACAGATACGCTGAATAGCATTGACTGGGACAGCGTGTATGCCGGTGCTAGAAATTTTGGTAAAGGCCTTGCTGATTTCCTCAACGGGCTTATCTCACCGGAATTATTCGGTGCTGTCGGCAGAACTATTGCAGGAGCATTAAATACTGCTGTGTATACGGCTTTATCGTTTGGGGAAACGTTTGACTGGGAAAACTTAGGATTTTCTATTGCAACCGGGATAAATCAATTTTTTGAAACGTTTGATTTTGCTTCAACCGCAAAAGCTATCAATAAGTGGGTTCAAGGCATTTATGACACAATCAAAACAGCTATAAAAAATATCAAATGGTCAAAAGTGCTTGAGGGAATAGCAACATTAATTGGTGATGTTGAACTAAAAACAGTAGCAATCATAATTGGAGCAGTACTTTTAAAGAAATATTTCAAACTGGAAATTGCTAAAAATATTTTAAAGGGTATTGCAACGTCAATTTCACAGTCAATAGCAAAATCACTTGCGGCAAAAATGGGTGTTGAAATTGCACAAAACGCAGGAATTTCAAAGGCACTTACAGCTGGAATTAAAAAATCAATAGGAAATATTGATTATGGTGGACTATCAAAAACACTTTCGTCTTTAATGTCAACAAAGTTAAAAGCCACAATCGGAATTGCGGGTATTGCAACAGAGTTTTTAACAGTTGCAACTGTTTTTGAAAAAATTGGGGAAGGTGCTAATTTTACAGTCGGCATGTTGGCAAAAGTGGCGGCAGGCGCAGGAGTGGCGGCGGCCGCATTGAAGTTGATTGGCTTATCTACACCGTGGACAGCGGCTATCGTTGGTATTACAGGTGTGGTTGCGGCTATCGCAGGAATCGGCATTGGTGCGGCAAAAGCAGAAAAAGAGATAAAAGATTCATCTATAAATATAAGCGATACAGTAAAACAGACAGCGGAAAACTTAAATTCAACAATACAGTCATCTAAAGACCAGCTTAACAGTGTAGGTGATACCTACGCAGGCGTTAAAAGCGTTGCAGATAAATACTTTCAATTGGCAGATAATTTTGACAATTTAACAGATTCGCAAAAAGAAATGCTTATTGCATACGCAAATTACATTGTCGAACAGTGTCCAGAATTGGCAGATTCGATTGATACGGTAACAGGTGAGTTTAAAGGGCAAAAAGATGAAGTTTACAATACAATTTCTGCACTTGAAGCTTATGCCAAAGCGGCGGCAATGCAAGATGTATTAAAGGATTTGTACAAACAACAATTTGACATCGGAAACCAGTTAAAAGAAAACAATGAAAAAATTAATGAAGCAGATAAAATCATCTACGATTACGTCAAAAACCTCACCGGGATGTCTAAACAGGCATTTGATTCAACATATGAAATCAGTGGATTGGGTGACGCATTTGATGTTTTAACGGAAATACTTGATAAAACAAAAGAACGCACTAACGGTTTCAAAAAGACATCAGAAGATTTGCGTAATGAACTGGGACTTAATCGCAAAAAAGTTTACGAATTAACAAATAACAGCGTAATATTAGAAAATAATTATGCAAAGGCTACAAACGCAATATCAGACGCCGCGACAGAAGCGGCAGTATGCAGAAATGAATACAACAATCTTACCCAACAGCAGGACGAAACCGCGGACAGTTCTAATAATTTGCGGGATACAATGCAACAAAACAATGAGCAAATAAGAGAATCCGTGCAACAGTCAATGTATGACATTGAAAAAAATGTAGCGGAAAAGTCAGGCGAATCTACAGAAGATATTTCAAATTTTTACAACAAGGCAAGTGAAACCTTTGGCAGATTGGGTGTTGTAGGAACAGACGGCGGTACAAAGCTGTATAACGGATTTACGACCACAACAAGCGGATTGCCGGGATACAATAGCGCAATATTCGACAATATTCAACAAACGGCTATTTCAAAGGCACTTGATACCGGCTCAAAAGCGGGTGAAAACTTTGTTGATACGTATAAGAAAAATATTGACGGTGTACCGAACACAACGGCAGTTGCTTTCCTGTCAATTATAGACGCAGTAAACGCAGGAGAAATCGGTTCAGATGTTGGTGCTGACCTCATGAACAACTTAGCGGATACGATAAGCAGTAAAGCATGGAAAGTCCATGACGCATTAACCAATGCTATTCAAACAAATTACAAATTGGAATTGGAAACAGACGGAAATTACAGTACGGGCGACCCGTTTAGCACTGGATTTTCAAGGTTAAACGTTAAAGAAATTCCCAAAAGAGCAAAAGGCGGATATTTGCCGCAGAAATATAGCATTTGCATAGCGGGCGAAAATGGCATACCAGAAATTGCCGGAACGGTCGGCGGCAAGTCGGCAGTAGCGGGCGGCGCAGAAATTACGGGTATTAAAGATTCCATTTACGATACGTCACAGCAAGAGATAGCATTGCTTAGACAGCAGAACCAGTTGTTACAAGGAATACTCAACAAGGACTTGAGTATAAGCCAAAACGACATCGGAAGCAGTGCAAGAAAATACGCAAGAGAATATTTTAAAAGAACTGGCAAACCGGCATTTGATTATTAATGCATGTACAATAGATGATAATTAATCTATTATAATACGTGACAACTTGCTTTGCGGCGGAATCTATTTTATGTAGGTTTCGCCTTTTGCCATTTCTTTAGCACATATCGAATGCCGGTATGTGCTTTTTTGTTACCAATTTTTAAAAATGTGAGGTGCAGGCATGGCGTACAACGGCTTTTTAATTAAAATTGGAGATTATACGATACCGGGCGGATTAATCAAGGCAGATTCCTACAGCGCATATGCAAATATGCAGGACATTGACGATTACACGGACGCCAACGGATACGAGCATAGAAACGCTGTTGAATTAAAGGCATTAAAAGTTGAATTTGAAACCAAGGCAATGCTTACAAATGAAACATTTGAAGTATTGATGAGCAATATTCGCAACAATTTTACAAATTCGCAGGAACGTGGCTGTTATATTACGGCTTATATCCCGGAATATGATGATTATGTTACGCAGTATGGCTATATGGCTGATTTTCAGCCTACAATTTACGGCACGTACGGAAATGTAATTCGATACGATTCAATCAGGCTTGCTTTTATTGGAGGTGTTTACGGTGGTTAATTATCAATACGCAGAATTATTTAAAAAAGATAGTATAGATAAGCAGTTGACGATTGAAACGGACGACAAAACGACAAAAATTACAAATGTTGAACTACATCAAGAGCAGTTTGAATTGACAGAAAGCATTTGTTCGGAATCTGAATTGACAATCGGAAGCTGTGAAGCGGCGGTGCTTAAATTTACTGTATCAAACATTTTTTTGCCGATGAAAGACAAAATGATAACGGTTAAAACGGTAATTGATAATAACACTGCAAATCCGTTTCAAATTGGCAGATATAAAGTATACTCTGACACACCAACGGCAGATAGAACAAAGCGTGATATTGTGGCTTATGACAGGCTGTATGACGTGATAAACGCAGATGTGGCGGAGTGGTACAATACTTTGCTCCCGGATAAAGACAGCATTACAACGATGAAAGCTTTTCGGGATAGCTTTTTTGGGTATTTTAGGATTGAGCAGGCGGACGCACAGCTTGTAAATGATGATATGAAAGTCGAAAAGACGGTTGAGCCGGAAGAGTTAAGCGGTGCAACTGTGCTGAATTGTATTTGTGAAATTAACGGCTGTTTCGGACACATTGGACGTGACAGCAAATTCCATTACATTTACCTTGAACAGGAAATACAGGGATTATATCCAAGAAACAACCTGTATCCGGCAGATGATTTGTACCCGCGTGAGCCGAAAAGCACGAGAATAAGCAAAAGTCTGTATATATCGGCGCAATACGAAGATTTCCTCGTGAAAACTATTGATAAACTGCAAATCCGGAAAGAAGAAGACGATATCGGAGTAATTGTCGGAAGCGGCACAAATGCCTATGTTATACAGGATAATTTTCTTGTTTACGGCAAAGGCAGTGAAGAACTGACGGGAATCGCAAATAACATTTACGGAAAAATCCGGGGAATTATTTACAGACCGTTTTCTGCGGACTGCAAAGGAAACCCATGTATCGAAGTTGGTGATGCGGTCCGTTTGCCGACACGATATGAGATTATTGAAAGCTACGTGTTAAAACGCACGCTAAAGGGCATACAGGCACTTAGGGACGATTATGAAGCCACAGGCGAAGAATACCGTTCTACACAGGTAAACAGCGTACATAAAAGCATTATACAGCTTAAAGGCAAAACTAATGTGCTGACACGAACAATCGAGGAAACAAACAGTAAGATTACGGACGTTGAAAGCGGATTAAGTTCTGAAATTAAGCAGACTGCAACGGATATAAGAACAGAAGTTAAAAACACGGCTGACGGCTTGTCAAGCAGTATTGAGCAGACTGCAAACAGTATCCGAAGCGAGGTATCCGATTCAGTAAACAACTTATCCAGTAGTATACAGCAAAACACAGAATCAATCACATCAGAAGTAAAGAGGGCGAGCGAAGCCGAGGGTAGTTTATCAACAAAAATTACGCAGACTGCTGAATCAATTACATCAGAAGTAAGCAAAAACTACGAAACAAAAGAAAACGCTACAAACACAAAAACGGAGTTGGAAAGTTCTATAAAACAGACGGCAGACGGATTTACGGCAGAGTTATCAAAGCAGGTAACGGAAACTAAACAATATGCTGAATCTGCCGCTGAAACGGCTGAAAGTAATGCAAAACAGGACACAGCAGATAAGTTAAAGGATTACAGCACAACAACGGAAATGAATACCCAAATCAATGCTACAGCAGAGGGAATTTCGGCAGAGGTAACCCGAAAACTGCAAAGCTACAGCACTACAGAACAGATGAATAGTGCAATAAGGCAGACGGCAGATAGCATTAATACAGAAGTATCAAAAAAAGTAAATGGCGATGAAATTATTTCAAAAATTAACCAATCTGCTGAAAACGTTTCGATTGAAGCAAACAAAATCAATCTGAACGGCGCTGTGACGGCTAATCAGAATTTTAAAATCGGTTTGGACGGCAGTATGGAAGCGTTATCCGGACTAATCGGAGAATGGCAGATATTTGACGGATATTTGCGGTATGTTTTAGGAGAAAATGCACAGGCACTTTTAAAACCGGACGAATTGCTTATTAGTAGAAGTGCCGGGGCAAACTTTCACGCATATCCGGGATTGTTGTATATGCAATCTGATGACGGAGAACGAAGCATTTCTATTGATTGCAATGACGGAAGCATTAATTTGGGCGGAAGCTGGACAACTCCGTGGGGCGACATAGAAGGATAGAAAGGAGCAGGCATGAATAAAACGTATGGTCGTATAAATTGGGAAAATTATCCGAGTGATGAAACACCACTGAATGAAAGTAATCTGAATAAAATAGATGTGGCTACAGATGAAATTGACAATAGGGTAATTACACTGGACACTACCAAAGCGACTAAGGAAGAAGTTTCAACACTGGTGCAGGACGTTACATTTGAAGAAAAGACAGGCATTATTACTATTACTAAAAAAAATGGCTCAAAAATAACGATTGACACGCAGATGGAAAAAATCGCGGTAAATTTTTCATACAATGCCGAAACACAGCAGATTATTTTAACGCTTATTGACGGCACAAAGCAATATATAGACCTGACAGCACTGATTACGCAGTATGAGTTTTTGGACAGTGACACGGTGGCATTTTCGATTGACAGTGCTGGAAAAGTATCTGCAATCGTAAAAGAAGCGAGTATTCAAGAAAAGCATTTACAGCCTAATTATCTTGCAGATATTAAAGTTGAAGTTGCAAAAGCACAGGCAAGCCAGTCGGCGGCGGCAAAATCTGAAAGCAATGCAAAGGCAAGTGAAACAGCGGCAGCAGCCAGTGAATCCAATGCGGCGGCGAGTGCTACAAAAGCACAGAGTTATGCTACTGGCGGTACAAACAGCCGCACGGGCGAAGATACGGACAATGCAAAGTATTATAGCCAACAGTCGGCACAGAGCCAATCGGCGGCGGCAACAAGCGCAGATACGGCAAGCACGAAAGCAGAAGAAGCGGCGGTAAGTGCGGCAACAGCTAAAACAAGTGCCGATAATGCCGCGGGAAGTGCAAATTTAGCCAATGAAAAGGCAAATAGCGCGGCAAATAGCGCAACCACCGCAGTTTCAAATTCCAATGCGGCACAGCAGTACGCTTCCAATGCGGCGGCAAGTGCGGACACAGCACAAAACTATGCCGTAGCAGATACAGACAGTGCAAAATACTATTACGAGCAGGCAAGACGGATTTCTGAATCGTTTTCGGGCGCATTAAGACCGATGGGAACGGTTGCATTTGCAAATCTTCCGGCACTGTCAGAGGCGGACGGCGGAAGCATGTATAACATTTCGGACCAGTTTACAACGACTGCTGAATTTAAAGAAGGAGCGGGAAATACTATTCCGGCAGGCGCAAACGTATATAAGACAGAGGACGGAAAGTGGGATGTACTCGCGGGAACACCTGTAACCGGTGTAAAAGGCAGTGCAGAAAGTGAGTATAGGCGGGGCAATGTTGATATAACAGCGGAAAATGTAGGACTTGGAAACGTTGACAATACAGCAGATTCCGCAAAGTCTGTAAAATATGCAGCAAGTGCAGGCAACGTAAATTGGAACGGTATAACAGATAAACCGTCTACATATCCACCGTCCAATCATAATCATGGCACAGCAGACCCCAATTTTACGTGTTTTTTAACAGATAATACATCCGCAGGATTTTCGGCTTTGCATGACAACGGAGCTACAACAGGATTTTTCTTAAAAACCATCAGAGGACAATATACTGCTCCGGGGTGGTTTGAAGGCGATTATGCTTCTGGTATTGCTTTCGGCGGCGCAGATACCCATGCTGTAATAAGTTGTAGGTACAATTTCCCACGCGTAACTTTCGCAGGGGGGAATGGTACAGAACCGAATTGGTGGATGAGACTTGCTGGAACTTCTGGTCATAGTTATGACTTAAACGATTTTATAACAACATCGGGTACTGACAGCCTTGCAGGTAGCATTGTTCCTAATGAAGATGTAGGCATGGAATTGGGAGATGAATCACACAGATTTACGAATATTTATTCAAGTAACATAACTACAGATACAATACAGTTCAATAATTATGATAATAGCGGAAATACAATTTATTATAGCGGTAACGATTCCGCAAATGGAAACGGTGGCGGGCTTAATAATCTGGTAATTCGGTCATGGTGGGGGGTATCGTTTACTTCTAATTGCGCGGATGGGCGTTACGGCGGCAAAGACCAAACCGCTGTAGGAATTGACTGTCGAGAAGGTATTGTTAAAGCGTATAACTTTGAAGGCTTAATAAATGGGCATACTGTCAATTCAGACGTACCGACAGACGCAAAATTTACGGATACAAAAGGCAGATATATTGGCACTACCGTAACAAAGCCACAAGATAAAACAGAAATGTATATCACATATCTTTCAAGCGGTTATATTGTAATGGCAGGAAAAACAGTAAGTAAAAGCTATGCAATGAATACACAATATGGAAATGCGTTTTGGGCACCGTTCACAATTTATTTGCCACCTAATATTGTAAAAAATATTGACAGCGTGAATATTACTCCATTTGCGGAAACAGGGCTGATAAGTGCAAGCATAAACGGCTATACTAGTGAACAAATAACGGGATTTGTTTGGTCGCCACAAAACGAAACAAAAAGCATATCATTTCATGTTACCGTACATGGAAGGGCGTAAGGTAGGTGATTGGTATATATAACGACAGCAGTTAAAGACACGAAAGTGTCTTATTTTTTTACCCTAAAACACAATAAAAATTATATTTAGCCGCAGAACAGCGGCAGAAAGAGGTTAATATGAGCAGATATTCAGTAATTGATGTAAGTAAGCATAACGGAGTTATCGACTGGGATACCACAAAGGAAAATGTTGACGGTGTAATTATTCGTGTCGGTCACGGCAATGACAGCACAAACCAGGACGACCCGCAAGCAATCCGCAACATGGAAGAATGTGAAAGACTGGGTATTCCGTATGGTGTGTATCTGTACTCTTATGCGTTAAATAATGCCGAAGCAGAAAGCGAAGCGGCACACGCACTGCGCATGGTAGAGGGCTACAATCCGGTGTTAGGTGTATGGTTCGACATGGAAGACGCGGACAGCTATAAAGAAAAGCACAACTTCAACCCATACGATAACAGACAGGAAATTACTGATTTTTGTAAGATTTTCTGCGACAGAGTATCCGAAGCAGGATACAAGACTGGTGTTTATGCGAGCAAGAATTACTGGGATTCAGTAATCTATGCAGACCAGTTATCCGACTACGAAGTATGGCTTGCGCACTGGGGAATTTCAGAGCCGTCAATGGATTGTCTGTTATGGCAGTATACATCAGACGGTGAGGTTACCGGTGTGCCGTCAAGCAGAGTTGACATGAACTACTGGTACGGCGAGTTACCGGAAGTTGACGGCGGCAGTGATTCTGATAGCAATTCGGGCGACTGCGGCGGCGATGAAGAGGACACAGAGGACGTTGGATACAGCTATTCTGTAGGCGATACTGTAAACTACGATACAATCTATGTATCTTCAACATCAGAAGAAGCATTAAAGCCTACCTATACGACCGGCACAATTACACGAGTTGTTGACGGTGCGAGAAATCCATATCTGATTGATGACGGCACCGGCTGGATTAATGATGATTGCATTGCTGGCGGCGGCAGTGATGATTCTGACGATTCAGAAGAAAGTTCGGCTTGCGGCGACATTTCTGTGGGCGATACCGTCTGTTTCAACGGAGATACTGACTACAATGGCACGGCAATTAAGGCATGGCACAATGACAGCGGCTATGAAGTCACACAGCTTGACGGTGATAGAGCAGTCCTTAGCTTCAACGGTTCTGTATTTGCGGCGGTCAACGTAAACGATTGTGAATTGATTTAAGTACAAAAAAGCCGGGAATATAACGTTCCCGGCTTACTTTTTTACTTATCTAAGTCAATTATCGTGGCAAATACCATTGGCAATTTAACGGAATAGCCGAAAGATGAATTAAGAGCATATTCACCACCGTAACCACCATATATTGTTATTTTGTCATCTTCAAGTATTTTCCAATCAATAACATCGTCACTGTACGCAACGACTATTTTTTGCTTATAATTGTTGTCAACGGCTAATATTACAGAATACATTCCGTCCTCACCAGTTTCGACAATGTCAGTAACAGTTCCACTAAATTTTAAAGCGCTGTTAATGTTTTTGTCGGGATACCTAACTAATGTTTCATATGTAATATCGCTGTTGTAGATTTCTCTGTTTTTAGTTATCTTTGTTTCTTTCTCTGTTTCCGTTTCTGTTTGCGTTTCGGTCACAACTTCTGTGTTGTTTGTGGTATTATTATCCACGGTTGAATTTTGACAAGCTACAAGCCCTATAAGGCATGCTGGCATTAATAAGCATAATAATTTCTTTTTCATAAAAAATTCTCCTTTTTATTTTTTGATAATAATAGCACATAATTTAAGATTTGTCGAACCAATAGTAAATTTGTACTATACGTGTTGTTAATTTGATATTTTTTGACATAATACCCCATAAAATGTAGACAATTTTAGAGTAAATGTCGTTTTTTGCGTTTTAATTTGTTTGTGTAAAACTGGTAATTTATGTAAAATTAAATTGTCCAAAAGATTGGGCAATTCAAGTTCCGGCGGGCGGTTGCGCTATTTGGCATTGCGCCGCCGCCCCTTTACATAACCTTAATTTACATCAGCGACCTTTGTTCCAATCTTGACGGAAGCAAACATTTGTTCTATAATGTTTGTATCGCTACTTTATGTTTTGTGTCGGGGAATACGGAGGGTAAATTATGTGTAAAAAAGATAACACTGAAAATGTTTTCTACAGAAATGAGATTTTTAAATTAATAAATAAATGTGATAATACGCATTGGCTTAAAGTTATATATGCGTACATAAAAAGATTACTTAAATAAAATTGCCGGGATAGCATAATGTGTTATCCCGGCTTCTTTTATTTGTTTTCAATCATTGAATCGACAAGCTTCTCTAAACTGTCCCAGTCTTTTTCGTTCAATTTTCTAAGTGCCGCAATAAGTCTGTACTTAAAACTTTTTTCACCAGCGGCTTGAATGTCTGCAAGCATTTCAGCAATTTCTTCGTCTTTGCTTTTTTTAATATAGGGTTCGCCTTTTCCTGTGCGTAGCCAAAACTCGTTTACATTAAATTCCTTGCAAATCAAAGCTATTGCCGAATCACTAGGAACGCTTCTACCCATTTCATACGTTGCAACAGTATTTCTTTTGACTTTTATTTTGTCAGCAAATTCCTGTTGTGTTAAATGAAAATGATTTCGGACTTCTTTAATTCTATTGTTCAATTCCTTTTTTCCTCCTTTCTAAAAAGTAATATATCATACTTTATTGAAAAAATCAACAAAAAGTTCTTGACAAAAGTTTTACACCGACATATAATTGTTTTACAATCAACAAGCAGAAAGTGAGGTGATAACACTGAAACAATATGTACTTGGTGAGCTTGAAACTACATATGTGGGCAAGGCATATGCAGAATATCAGCGTTGCAACAGTCAGAAAGCTTCAGAATTAGAAAATGAAGTTAAAAAGCTAATATCCGAATACAATCTGACTGCTACAGTTGCTAAAGGCTTCTTGGAATACATGAGATTAGTTATTGATGGTTGCTCATGCATTCCGAAAGAGAAATAACCTCAACGGAATGTTCGTTTGAAAGACAGTTTCCGTCGGGAATTTCACTTGCGAGATTGAGCATTGCGATTAACTTACCTGAATATGGATACTCTTTTCCACAGTTAGGGCAAATAACTTTATCGGAATTAATATCTTCATTTACAGTGTATGTGCAATGGCAAGGGCAAGAAACTTTAATTTTAATGAACATTTGAACCACCTCCTTATAAAAAGATAAGGAGATTATATCACAGAAAGGAAGTGAATGAAATGAGTGAAAAAGAAAAGGCGATTGTTGAAAAATTAAAAGACACAATTCCTAAAATGTCAGAGTATCAAAAAGGGTATCTGCTTGGCATGGTTGAATCAATGGCAGATAGAGAACGGTCAGAACCCAACAAGGAAAAACAGGGAAAGGAGTAGCCGGTGGACGAGAAAAAAAGGCATATTTCAGAAATCCTCTGTCAGCAGATAGAGTTGCTGGCAGAGGAAAGCAAGAAAACAAATGATGTAGATGTCAAAATTCGCATTGCGGGCGAAATTGACAGAATGGCAGATACCATTCTTAACATTTACGACGAGTAAATGTACTGTCAATGCTTGAAATGTTGCGGCTAATATCTTTGAGTTCAACAAAATAACGACTTGATAATGCAAGCTTTTTGATTGAACAACATTTTTGATTAGATAAATACAACGCACATTCAGATTGGCAATTTTCAAAGTTGTTTAAAGGACATTTATTCAACGTGTTCACCTCTTTCCTATTAAAAGATAAGAGGATTATACCACAGAAAGGAGAAGAAATGGCAGAAACGAATTTACAGGTTTTCAGTGGCGAGTTTGGAGAGATTCGAACTTTGATAATTGATGATGAACCTTATTTTGTAGGCATTGATGTAGCCGAAAAGCTGGAGTACCAAAACGGTAGTCGAGATATAAAAGCTCATGTTGATGATTGCGACAAAAAAATCATTCCTTTATTTGACGGCAGACAGAATAGACAGACAATAGTAATAAATGAGAGCGGATTTTATTCATTAGTATTTCAAAGCAAAATGAAAAAAGCCAAGGAATTTAAGCACTGGGTAACGTCAGAGGTTCTTCCGTCAATCAGAAAGACGGGAAACTACAACATGAATATGACAGATGAGGAAAAAATTCAACTTATTGCAAAAGGCAATGTGAAGCTGAATGAAAGAATTGACAAGGTTGAAGATAAAATATCTTCCCTTGAAAATGATATGCCGCTGTACGGCTGTGAAATAGACGAAGTTCAGAAGCATATTAAAAGGAAAGTAGTTGATGTGCTTGGCGGCAAGAACACCAGCGCATACAAAGACAGTAGCGTGAGGAGTTCGGTATTTGCGGACATATACCGGCAGTTGAAGCGCGAATACGGGTGTGTTTCGACATACAAGAGTATAAAACGCAAATACATTGCAGATGTGCATGAGTTTATTGATTGCTATTTGCCGCCGACTGTGCTTTCAGAACAGATTGAAAATTCCAATGCGCAGATGTGCATGAGTTTTTAGAAAGGGGTATGAAATGTATATTAATCCATTTGCGGCAGGAGTAATTTTTACAATCCTCGTTGAAATTGGGCTTGCGTTGGTTTACTCATGGAGTAACGGAAAGGATAAAAAATGAAACAGCCGAAGAAGCTTACAAGGCAACAGAAAGAAGCGTGTTCGGCGCACCACTTAAATGCCGAACATTGGCTTTTGGTTGAAGAAACAGAGTTTTATTTAAAACTTATTAATAAGGAAACCGGAAGCCGGAAAACGATTGACAAATTTGCAAAGATTAAAAGGGAGAAAAAGAAATGAACAAAGAAAAGGTAACAGTACAGGATTGCGTAGAAATGCAGGAAATGAAAAATCAGTCAGTCATTTTGAATGACGGCAAGGTTGTAAGATTTGAAGAAAATCCGAAGCCTAAAAAGGTCCTGTGGTTTTCTCGACACAAAATGACAGAGCCGCAGTTAGCCGCACTGGGGAACGTTGAAATTGTGCAGATTGACCGGTCGATTGAATCGGCAAGCGAGTTGCAGGAAGAAATCAACGACTGCGACATTATTGCCATTGTCGCACCTATCGGATTGCAGGCACAGTTTTTAAGAGTTGCGGGCGACAAGCCGGTAATTGTAGCACTTAATAACAGAGTGCTTGTACCACAGGAAGACGGCACAGAAGCCAAAGCAGTATTTAATTTTGTCAAGTGGGAAAGACTTGTCAAAATTGATGTCGTAAAAGAAGATTTTAATAATTAAAAGAAAAGAGGACAAAGAAATGAACAAAATCGAAATCAGCGGAAAAATCACAAAAGAACCAGTTTTATCACATGAAAATCATGGAGAAAAATTCTATTCAACACAAATTACAAGCGTGAGAACGAGCGGCGTTCCGGACACGCTCAACGTTACATTTTCAGAAATTTTCCTTAAAAATATTAAGGAAGATGAACAGGTTGAAATTTTCGGAGAAATCCGAACAATGAACTATGACGGTCACTGTCACATCTTTGTTTTTGCAAAAGACGTTACAGAATATCCGGGAAAAGACGGAAATTTTGCGGAACTGGACGGATATATCTGCCGTGAACCAATTTTCCGTGAAACGCCGCTGAATAGAAAGATTACTGACTTACTGGTAGCGAGTAACCGGAAGTATGGAAAATCAGATTACATTCCTTGCGTTGCATGGGGAAGAAAAGCTGTTAAGGCAGGGCTTATGAATGTTGGTGCAAAAATCTCTTGTACCGGCAGATTACAAAGCCGTGAATATTTGAAAAGGTATGAAGACGGCACAGAAGAAATCAAGACAGCCTACGAATTGTCAATCAATAATTTACGAGAGGGGGATTCCGAAAATGGCGAAGATTAAGATTTCGAAGAAACGGTATGAAGCACTTTTGGACACAGAAACAAGAGTTCAAGTGCTTTTGAGCAAAACAAAAGCGGATAAGTACATATCACTGGTGGACATGTACAGAATTTTGGGAAATGAGTTTGAAGCCCAAAAAATTGAAAAAGAAAGGGACAAGGTGGAATGGGATGAAGATTAAGCTGTTAAAAATTATATTAGAAAATTTCATGTGTTATGCACATGAAGAATTTGATTTCTTTGATTTAACAAAAATCGCCGCAATGAACGGCAAAGGAAAATCCAGTATTGCTACGGCATACAACTGGTGCCTGTTTAACTGTGATTATGAATTAAAAGATAATCCGGTTGTGCGCCGGGAAGTAGGCGGAAAGCCTGTTGATGATATGGACACCAGTTCAACACTGGTGCTTGATGTTGACGGGAAAGAAGTAATTATGAAAAAAGCGCAGAAGCGTACCTACAGTAAGGATGGCAGCAGTTATAAAGACGATAACAAGTATTTCATCAATGATGTGCCTAAGACATTAAAGGATTTCAACGCGTATCTTGGTGTTGATATGAACGTGTTTAAGATGTGTAGTAATGTGAACGCATTTCTTAATCAGAAACCGGCAGACATGAGAGAATATTTATTTGATTTAGTAGAGGACGTTTCTGATATTGATGTAGCACGCCAGCAGACCGAATTAGCCGAGTTAGTTCCATTGTTAGGCAAATATGCGGCAGAGGAATTATTGGCTATGAATAAGGCTACCAAGACCAAAATTACAAAGGATTTGCCTATCCTTGACGGACAGATTAAGGAGAAGGAAAGAGATATTCAGCTCAAACAGGCTATTGATACATCTGACCTTGAATTACAGAAGAACAGCCTTAAAGAGCAGATTGCTGATTGCGTGGCAAAACAGACCGACAATGACAAACTGATGTCTGAATATGACAAGGCGAGTGCCGACATTATCAATCTTAAATTTGAACTGAATGACATGGGTCGCAAGGCAAATGAAGAAAATTTCAAACAGAGAAGACGGATTGATGATGAAATCGTTGACGTCAAGCGTAAGATTGATGAAATTTCAAGAAGCATTAAAACAGCTAATGATGAAATCGAAAAAGCCAATGCAGTTATTGGCAGATACACGCTTGAATTGCAGGAAGCTAGGGGGACGTGGACGAAATTACATGAAATGCAGTTTGACGAAAATGAAAAAATTTGTCAGATGTGCGGACAGGAGTTGCCGGCAGACAAAGTTGAATTGCTTATTAAAAACTTTGAATCTAAAAAGGCTTCGGCACTCGAAAGCGAAGCTGAAAGAGGTAATAAGATTAAACTTCTTGTGGATTCAGAAAAAGAATCCGTTGCTAAATTGAATGAAGAAATTGCCACACACAAGTCTGAAAAAGAAGAACAGGAAGCGAAGTTAAAAGGCCTTGAAAGCCAATTAGCGGCACTTCCAGTTGAAATTGATGTAACAGGTTCAGAGGAATACAAGTCACTTGAAAAGCAGATTGCTGAAAAAGAACAGGCTATGCACAAGGCCAATGACATTTCGGCAATTAAGGCAGAATTAAAGGCACAGGAAACGGATTTAAGACAGCAGTTGTCTGACTACGAGAATCAGATTGCTAAATCCGATGCTTCCGCAGATGAACAGCGGCTTGAAGAATTGAAGAAAACAAGGCTTGATTCTGAACAGAACAAGGCGAACGCAGAAAAGATACTTGCCTTGCTTGAAGAATTGGACAAAGCAAAGAATAAAACGCTGTCAGAAGCTATTAACAGCCATTTTGAATTAGTTGAATGGCAGTTGTTTGAACTGGCTAAGAATGGAAATTACAAGTCCGTTTGCATTCCGAAAATTGACGGCAAGTCGATTCTTACGACCATGTCAAACAAGGGAAATCGAATCTTAGGCAGAGTTGACATTTGTAAGTCTATTCAGAGGATTAGCGGTATTAGCTGTCCGATTTTCTTGGACGACAGTGAAAGCCTGTCAACCGACAATCAGAAGCGGGTAGCAGGCATGGTTGACAGCCAGTTGATTATGCTGATTGTGAATGACGGCGATAGATTGGAAATTGTGGAGGTATAACATGAATTTATATGTTTACACATTAAATACTTTTTTTAGCAATAGACCAAAAGGAATACATATAGAAAAGGTTGAAGCACGAGAAACTCCAAAAACATATATGTGTGATTCATATGGTACAGGGTATACCAGCCGTATAAGAAAGCAGGATATAGGGCTGATTATTAACGGCAGAATAATCTTGACAGAACCTAACTTTGAATATGCAAAAAATAAATTCAAGGAAATGGGCGAAGCAACGATTAGACTGCAAAAAGAAAGATTAGAAAACGCCGAAAATGTATTGAGAATTATCAATGAAAGTGAGGAAAATTAAATGAGTAGAGAATTGGAACTTGCAAGAGAGCTTGTGAGAAAGTTAGAAGAAGCAGAAAAGGATAGTAAGGTACAGTTATCAGAATTACAGCCGGGAGAAACGTTTAAAATCGGAGAACATGATTTTATCGTTATTGAGCAGAATGGTTGCAGTGGCACGACAAATGTAATATCCAAAGGCTTTATGGCAAAGGGTATTGTTTTTGACAGCAATACAAGAGATTACAACAAATCTAATCTTAAAAGAGTTATTGAAGAAAACATCCAACCGGTCATTGAATCAGAGATTGGAGCAGGCAACATTATTAAACAGGCGGTTAGCTTAACATCTGTTGATATGCAAGGTGAGTTTAATCCTTGTTATTGCAAGGTAAGACCGATAACGTTTGACGAAGCAAGAAAGTATAACAACTTGCTTGTTAATAAAGATTTAGACGATTGGTGGTGGACTTGTACGCCTTGGTCTACGGCTGACAGGGGTTGGAAGCGTACAATTACCGTCGTTTCGCCGTCCGGCCTTATCCACGACGGCAACCGCTGTGACGGCAGCGGCGGTGTTCGCCCTTTTTGTATCTTAAAATCTAATATCTTTGTATCAAAAGGAGAATGATTGATTATGACATTGACAATGAAAAGCTTGCAGGAGCAGATTAATGAATTAAGAAATGAAGTTGCTGTTTTAAAAGCAGTTGAAAAAACAAGAAAGATTCCAGCCGGATTAAGCGCAGGAGATACATTTAAACTTGCTGGGCTTACATGGACAATCCTTGATATTACAGATAAAGGATATATGTGCCTTGCTGACAGATTAGAGGATTCAATGAAATTTGATAGTGAATCAAATAATTGGGTTGGAAGTCAGTTGAGAGAATATCTCAACACAGAATTTATCGAAAAGATTACTAATGAAATAGGAGAAGAAAATATTATTGCATTTAACCGCAATCTTCTTTCACTTGACGGTCAAGATGAATATGGAAACTGCGAAGACACAGTGTCTTTATTGACCGTAGATAACTACCGCAAGTACAGAAGCTTTATCCCGAATACTGACGATTGGTGGTGGCTTGCAACACCATGGAGCACAAAGCGTAATGACTGTGAATATTCCGTTACCGTCGTTTCGCCGTCCGGCAATTTCAGCAACCGCAACTGTAACTTCGACTTCGGTGTTCGCCCTTTTTGTATCTTTTCATCTGAACTCTTTGAATCAGAGGATTAGTAAATGGCAGAAACAGATTTAAAAGTTTTTTTAAAAGCAAAAGAACTATTAGAAAGAGAGGAATAGAGATTATGGCAGAGAATACAGCAGTTGCGGAAAAGAAAGCGTTTACCACCTCTTTAAGTGAGTGGAGCAATACAATGACAGGACTTATTATCAATGATTATAAGGCTGTTGGAATGGATATGGACGATTACGCAAAAGAGTGCGCTATGGAAGCTATGACAAGCATATTTAATCTTGTTAAGAGTGACCCTAAGATTAATATGGGAAATCTTGATACAAGCAATTTAAGGGGCATTGTGAAGCGTTGTGCAAGCCTTAAATTAAATGCGAGTGCATATCCAAGAGAGTGTTACTTCCAGTTAAGAAATATAAAGGTGGGAACTGACCCGCAGACAGGCAAGGATATATGGCAGAAACAGGTTGAAATGGGAATCGAGGGTACAGGCTATGACTCTTTGCTCGCCAACTATGGAAAAGATGTTAAACAGGTATATCCGTACTGGGTAATTAAGGAGGGAGATAAGTACATACCGCCTAAGCACAAGGGACTTACAATTACAGAACCGGAGTGGGAGGAAAATGGGCAGTCTGATAAAGCAGTAAGAGTTGTTTATCCTGTTAAATTGGCAGACGGAACAGTTACGTATCTTTCTGCTGACAGAGACAGCGTTAAGGTAAATCTTTTAGCTCATGTTAAGCAAAACATAATGAATGAGACTTTTGGCATTTGTGAGGATAGATACCACGCAACACCAAAGCAGAAAGCCGAAATTAAGGCTAAGAAAGACGAGATACTTAATGCTTTAAGAGCGTGCAAGACAGTAGATGAAATGCTTGAATGTGAGCTTGCAAGGCCTTTTATAAGCGGTGCTTGGCTTGATACTCCAGAGAGTATGATACAGAGAAAAATGTGTAACAATGCGACAAGAAAATACCCAAAGAATTATGACCCAATGGCACGGCAGGCACAGGTTGAAATGGACGAAGTATATCAAGCCGCACAGGCTGAAATTGCTGAAAATGCTAATAGAATTGCTTTTGAAGAACCGGACATTGTTGACAGCACAGCCACGGAAGTAACCGAAGAACAGGCAGAAGATAGTACGCTTCCGCCGTTTATGCAGGAATAGGAGCAATTATGGAAGATAGATATTTATTTAAAACAAAGCGAAAAGATACCAACGAATGGGCTATCGGAAATTTGATTCACACTTTTACTGGCATGCCTTATATCGTTACAGAATACGACCACATATTGAATTTTATTACTATCGATGAAGTTGACGAACGTACAGTATGCCAATGTACAGGACTAAAAGATAAAAACGGAAATATGATGTACGAAAATGACATTGTAAAAAGAACTGATAAGCCTAAAGCAGGAGAGCCTACAATCGGTATAATTGAATACGATATTGCCAACACAGCGTTCCTTATTCGCTGGATAGACAATCCTAATTATTCGCCGACTTTTCCATGGAAAGAAAAAATTGAAGTTATTGGCAACAAATTTGACAATAAAGATTTGTTAGAAAAGGAGTTTTGAATGAGAGTAATTTCACAAGACGGAACAATAGATGTTTCTTATGAAATGGCAGTTGTTTATGTTGAATGCGAAGGTGTTATTGCCAAAGTTGGTGATAAAAGATATGTAATGGGTAGTTATTCAACAGAAAAAAAAGCAGTTAAGGCTATGGAAATACTGAGAAAAGTGTATGAAAATAATGTGTTTTATCATTGCACAGCTAACTCAAAGCGTTTTGAGGAAGTTCAAAGTATTTTGAGTGAGGAGCAATTTCAGAAAGCTACAACCGAGTACTTCCAGTTCCCACAGGACAATGAAATCGAGGTGTGATTATGGCAAAACACACAATGCAGGAATTATATCAATGGCAGGCATTACCGCTGAATATCAAGGTTTTAATGACAGCAGAGAGGGTAAGGAGCTGGGTTGATGAATTTGGCGAAGATGGAGTGTATCTATCATTCAGTGCCGGTAAAGACAGCACAGTTTTAGGGCACATAATCAGAGAAGTTTGTGGATATAAAAATATCCCTTTTGTATTTGCAGATGTGCCGACACAGTATCCAGAGTTAAAGGAGTTTGCACAGACTTTTGATAATCTTGTGATTTTAAAACCTAAGATTTCATTTGCACAGGTTTGTGAAAAGTATGGATTTCCGATGATTAGCAAGGAAGTGTCAAATTGTGTAAGTGGTGCGAGAAAATATGTTAAATATCTTGACAGTCAAAAATCTAACAACACAATCTTAACAGACAGACAGACAGACAGACAGACAGACAGACAGACAGACAATTCCATATGCTTGCTATATGGCAGATCTGTTAGGAATAGACAGGAGAATAAACAAGCAGAACGAAAAGTACAAGAGTTTGCAGATGGGAGTTATCCCTAGCGGTTCAGAATACAGGTTACGCAGATTAAATGGAGAATTGACGGATAGCAAAGGCAATTACAGTCAGTTTAATCAAGAAAAATATAAATTCTTTCTTGACGCACCATTTGAGATAAGTGACTTATGTTGCGACATTATGAAGAAAAAGCCTGCACACGACTATGAAAAAGAAACAGGCAGAAAGCCTATTATAGCGACTATGGCAAGCGAAAGTGTTATGCGTACACAGAAATGGTTACAAGATGGTTGTAATGCTTTTAATGTAACAAGACCACATAGCAATCCTATGAGCTTTTGGACAGAACAAGATGTGTTGCTTTACATTAAAGAAAATAATCTGCCAATATGTTCCGTTTACGGCGAAGTAGTCACAGATTATGAAGCTATGGGGCAATGTGAAAATCAGATGTCACTTGCTGATTTTGGAATTTTTGATAAGGAAAGACCATTGCTAAAGACTACAGGTTGTCAAAGGACAGGTTGCGTACTATGCGGATTTGGCTGTCATTTGGAAAAGGAAAGCAGATTTTTGAGGCTAAAAGAAACACACCCTAAATTTTACAACTTACTGTATCACTTAAAAAATAATGGTGTGACATACGCAGAAGCTATTGATTGGGTAAACGAACACGGAAATATGAATATTAAGTATTAAGGAAGTGAGGTGTGAGAGTATGTCAGTTGAAGAAATCCGCAAATGCGATAGATGTGGAAAGCCTTTTGAGTATAGTTTGTCTAAATGGGCTGGATATTTTAAATATGGTATCAAAAAAGAAAATCGACTGCGATTTCATTCAACGTTTTATGGCAATCCAGATGGCTATTCATATGTAGATTATAGATACGACCTTTGTGCTGATTGTACAGAAAAATTATTATCGTTTTTGCGAAGTAGTGAGTAAAGGAGAAGATGTAAATGTACTTAAAATGCTTAGGCTCATCGTCAGCCGGAAATTGCTATCTGCTAACTTCCGACAGTGGAGAAACACTTATTCTTGATTGTGGAATGCCGATTAAGGAAATCAAGAAAGGCTTGAATTGGAACATAAGAAATGTGGTTGGCTGCATAGTCAGCCACGTTCATTCAGACCACAGCAAGTCAGTAAAGGATTTTAAAGCTATGGGAATACCAGTATTTGCCCCATACATAAGCGAAAAACCTATGAAAATTGGTAATGGAGATTTTAGAGTACAGGCATTTGACCTAACAACAATAGACGGAAGCTGGACACATACCAATGCAGACGGAACACCTTGCCCGATATTCGGATTTCTGATTACTCACAAGGAAATGGGGAGAATGCTTTACATAACCGATTGCGAATTAATCAAGTGGAAGTTTAAAGACATAAACCACATTCTCTTAGGTGTGAATTATGACAAGGATTTAATCGACAGGGATAACACAGGCAAAGCTAATCACGTTTTCAGAGGTCACTTATCCATTGACACAGCTTGCGATTTTGTTAAAGCAAATCATTCAGACAGCTTGCAGAACGTCATAATGTGCCATCTATCAGATGAAAATTCTGATAGAGATAGTTTTATCGAGAAGATGAAAAAAGTTGCTTATGGGGCGAATGTAGATGTTGCAGAGCGTAACAAGGAATGGGTTTTAAGGAAAGGAGATGAATGTCCGTTTTGATGAGGGAGATTTGTGGAGAATGTAAGTATAACAAGTATTCTACAACAGAAAAGGAATTTTATTGTAGTAACACTGATAGTGATAATTACGGAATAGCAACTATGTATAATGATACTTGTGATGATTTTGAGGAAAAAGATGACTGATAACGGAAAGGAGTAGGAATGGAAAGATTAACAAGTAATAAACCAGTAGCTGATATGATGCCAATGATTGAACTGGCACATAACAGTTGTTACATAGATGAAAAACACAATGCAAGATATAGGGATTATGAGCAGGATATTGACAGTAGACAACTTGTTAGAAAACTTGTCAAAGATATGTGTGATGAAGATTTATTTTATATGTCAGATGAAAGATTTGACCAGTATATGACTGAAATGCTGACAGTTGGAGTGAGTGACACAATAGGGCTTTTGGCGGTATTTTATCGTAACTTATGGGCTACGGCTGAGTTAAGAGAGAAGTTAAAAGAATATGAGGACTTAGAGGAGCAGAGTATGATTATTAAGCTGCCTTGTAAGGTAGGAGATACCGTATGGAATTATAGTTATTTTGGTTTGAAAAAGTATAAAGTAAAATATATAGGATTTGACAAAAATGGACTTTTATATTTTGATTGCGACAATGGGATTACATATGGTTTTAGATGTTATTTACAGGATTTTAAGGATAAAGTATTTGCAACAAAATCCGAAGCCGAAGCAAAACTGAAAGAATGGAGAGGTGAGAAAAATGACTAAGAAAGAGTTATATGTATGTGACATTTGCCATACCGATTATCACAACAAAGAGGACGCTTTGAATTGTGAAAAAGGTCATCTTAAATGCGTTAAAATCACAGACACTAGATACAACGCACATTTTAAACTTCCATATAAAATTGAGGTGGAGTTTTCCGATGGAACAAAGCGTTGGTATAGACAGTAAAGAATTGCGAGGTGGAGAAAATGAGTGGCAAGCATAGCAATCTTACAGATAAAGAAATGGAAGATTTACAGAACATAGTAGCTAATACATTAGCGAGTATATGCACTATGGCAGATAAGCATAATATCGACAGAGATAGTATGCTGAAATACTATACTGATATGCTCGTGGCTTTTACAGAAGTGGCAAGCATACAAAATTATGAAACTAACTACACTTGCAATTGCCAGCGCAACAGCAATTCAAGAGATAATGAGCCTTGTTGCAGATGTGGTGGAAGAAATACCAATGCCGACAAAATTAGACATATGTCTGATGAGGAACTGGCAAAATATATTTACGATGTATCTGAACATCATGCAGATTGCGTTGTGTGCGGCGATGACTGTGACAGTTGTAAAAGCACAGAAGATATTTGCGTGCCGAAGATTATTGAATGGTTAAAATCAGAAAGCGAGGATTAGAAAATATGATTAAAAGTGAACACGGAGTATTAACCGCAAAAGGTAGCATTGTTGAACTCTTGGCAGATTTAAGTGTCATTATTTACGGTTTGAATAAGGATATAACTGCAAAGACAGATGAAAAATACGCTAAAATGCTGCTTGACAATGTTTATAAAAAAGCATTTGTAGAACCGCAAACGCAGAAAGAAGCTGAAACTAAAGCGGTTCAAGACTTATTAAAGCAACTTGCTAAAATTTTGTCGGAATAGAGAGGACGTGGATTATGAATAAAGTAATTTTAATTGGACGGTTAGTACGTGACCCTGATGTGAGGTATTCACAAGCTGGCAATGGTAATATGGCAGTAGCACGGTACACATTAGCTGTTGACCGTAAATTCAAAAAAGAGGGCGAGCAGAACGCAGACTTTATTAATTGCATTGCATTTGGAAAATCGGGAGAATTTGCTGAAAAATATTTCTTTAAGGGAATAAAAATTGCAATCAGCGGAAGGATTCAGACTGGAAGTTATACGAACAAAGACGGTCAGAGAGTTTACACGACTGATGTAGTTGTTGAAGAACAGGAGTTCTGCGAAAGCAAGCAGAATCAGCAGAGTAGCGGCATAATTCAGCCGAACAGTAATGTTGACAGCAATGGATTTATGAGTATCCCAGACGGAGTGGAAGATGAGGGATTACCATTTAATTAAAGAGGTGTAAGTATGACAGAAAATGAAGCAATTAAAGAACTACAACTGAATATTGAATTGCCTTTTGGAAGTAATATATCAAGAGAAGCTACTCAACTTGCAATACAGGCATTTGAAGAAGTACAACAGTACCAGAAAATTGGCACACCGGAAGAATTACAGGATATGAAAAGCAATTATTTTGAAGCATTAAGTGATTGGCGTCAATATCGCAAGATTGGGACTTTGGAAGAGTGCAGGACAGCGAGAGAAAAGCAGATACCGAAGAAACCGGATTTTACAGAAGATAAAGAATTTGCTTTATGTCCTTGTTGCAATGGTAAGGGTTTACTTGACAAGCAGAAATATTGTGATAATTGCGGTCAAATGATAGATTGGAGTGATGAAATTTGAATTATCAAAGTATTAGGCAGGCAAAAGCGATTGAACAGAACAATAAAAAACGTTTATTAGAAGTCAATCCAAAGCTTGACGAGGAGAGCGGCATATACTTTTTGACACGAACCGATGAAAACGGATTCAAATATGCCTATATCGGGCAGGCTGTACATATTTTGACAAGGCTTTCACAGCACCTTGTCGGATACCAACATATTGACCTTTCACTTAAAAAGCACAAATTGTACTCAAAAAGCAATCCTTGTGGCTGGAAGATAGGATTTCTGCATTTTCCAAAATCCGAACTTGATAAGCAGGAGCAGCATTACATTAAGGCTTATGCCGACAAAGGATACCAGCTAAGGAACAAAACAAGCGGTTCGCAGGGCGAGGGCAAAGCACAGATTGATGATTACAAGCCGTCTAAAGGCTACCGTGACGGCATACAGCAGGGCAGAAAGAATCTTGCAAAGGAACTGTCACACATTGCAGAAAAACACCTCAAAATCGAAATCAGAGAAGACAAGAGGTGTAATAAGGTGTCGCAGAAGCAGTATGAGAATTTTATGGATTTATTGAAAGTGGGTGAAAGTGATGAGCAGTAAGTTGCACAAAATACCGCATTTTAATTCTTACGATGATATAAGAGCTGAAATGCAAAACGATTTACAGTATAGGCTTGCGAATAGAACAGATAAAACGTTCCTTGGCAGACCTCTATATTATCGAATAAATGTACAGTTGATATTAACACAGGAATGTCCTTATAACTGTCCATTCTGTTTAGAGAGGAAGAACCCTATGCAGGGCGAAAATGATTTTAAGGCACAGATTGAAGCATTAAAAATGGTGTTGTCAGAACATCCGGACGCAAGATTTTCAATCACAGGCGGTGAGCCGGGGTTATATCCTAGCCATGTATCAGAAATTATTGATACATACAGAAAACATAGTAATAATGTGTTTTGCTCAATCAATACAACTGGATATTCAAAGGAGCTTAACGGATTAGCACATATCAACTTATCATATAACGATTATGTGCATAAAAGCCCTATTGATTTCCCTAATTGTACAGTCCAAACAGTAGTTGAAAATCCAACGATTGAATATATTAAGGAATTTATGCAGATGGAAGCTGATAATTTTTCATTCAGATTTTTAAGCGGTCTCGAAAAGAAAGATTATTCAGTGGATATATGGAATGATTTACAGAATGATGATGATATTGATATTCATACATTTAGGATTGGTGATTTCTTTGTATATGCTACATTTGATTATATGGGAAAACATGCAAGATTAACATTAGGAGATATGTGGCAGCAGAGAAACAATGATTATAAGGATGGATACTCAAATATTATTATTCATCCCGATGGAACTATAGGAACTAATTGGAGATAAGAAAGTAGGCGAAAACAATGCTAATTCCGAAAGTTAAAGCCAAAGAATTTGAAAAATTCGGATTTAAGAAATGTAAGGGCGAATATGGAAAGAACGGTTGTTATTATCTTTGCGTTTCAAGGGGGTGCAAAATGCTTTTTGTGAGCAGTGCGATTTTCGATGTTAATGATTGGATAAATAATGACCCGAGAATACACAAAGACGCAAATTGCCAATACAGGGACCACAGGACATATCTTGATATTATCTACGAACTTATTAAGGCAGATATGCTTGAAAGCAGGTGATTCAGAATGAATGATTGTAAAGGCTGTAGATACGAAAACAGCACAGATATAGAGGTACATTTAGAATTTTGTACAAATTGTAAAAGAGCCTATTCCAATGAAGAAGATAGAGAATTTCACGAAGATAGGTATGAAACTGTAGATTAAAAATCAAAGAAAGTAGGTAATTCAGTTGAAAGATAACCAGTGCAGAGCTTACAAACACACATACAAATGCCCGAAAGACAAGTGTGACGGCTGTCATCGGCGCATGAGCAGATTCTATTTGATACAGGAAATCGTAGAAATTTTGATGAAATCAGACACACCAGTAGGAGCTAAAACATGGACAGACAAATGACTTTATTTGACTTTATGAGAGAGCCAGTTTCCATAACGAAGCCTATTCGATTAATAGAGCTTTTTGCTGGTTATGGAAGTCAAGCTATGGCGCTAAAGAGAATAGGTGCTAAATTTGAGCATTACAGAGTTGTGGAGTTTAATAAGTATGCTATAGCAAGCTATAATGCAGTGCATGGCACAGATTTTCCTACAATGGATATAACTAAGGTTCATGCAGAAGATTTGAATATCTGCGACACAAATGCATTCACTTACTTACTTACTTACTCATTTCCTTGTACGGATTTATCAGTTGCTGGGAAACAAGCCGGAATGTCTAAGGGCAGCGGCACAAGAAGCGGTCTGTTGTGGGAAGTTGAGAGAATACTAACAGAAATCAGAGATAGCAACGGAGAATTGCCACAGATTTTATTCATGGAGAATGTGCCACAAGTACATAGTCAGGATAATATGCCTGATTTTAGAAAGTGGATAGATTTCCTTGAAAGCCTTGGCTACACAAATTACTATCAAGATTTAAACGCTAAAAATTATGGGGTAGCACAAAATCGTGAAAGGTGTTTTATGTTTTCATTCCTGGGCGAGTACAATTACCATTTTCCACAGCCTATACCACTCAAAAAGAAGTTGAAAGACTATCTTGAGGATAATGTAGATGAAAAGTATTACATCAACAATGAAAAGGCTGGCAAACTGATAAAACAGCTTATTGACAACGGCACATTACCAAGTACAATCCCTAAGAGCAGAGCAGAGCAGAGCAGACTTGCGTTGACGGAACAATTTGTGAACCAGGAAGAAGAGAGGTTGCAAACTGCATCAAGGCAAGATATGACGCAGGAATTTCAAACTTGCGGTCAGGCGGAAACCTTGTTATTAAGCAATCAGGCAACGCAGATTGAAAAGCAGATTGATGTTGCAACAACTCTTATGGCAAGGGATTATAAAGGGTTTGGAAATCAATCTATGAATGGAGTAATCGAATGGAAGTAGTAGGAAGCATATACACAGAAGTTTCAGACAGATTTCAAAAAGGCATTATCGGGGAGGGTATTCCCCGATGCGTAAAAGCCGAAAAGCATGATTTAGGAGTAATTATGGCAGATGTAAATGTAATAGGCTCTCTTGACGCGAAATTTGAGAGTACCAACAGAATTTATGATGTGGGGGGGCAGTTCAACATTGAGTACAATGCAAGACGGCAATCAAGAGCCGAAAATTCTTGAGTCAAAGCAGTTGGGATTTATGGATAATGGCACAGGCAAGCACCAATCGAACACAGTATATGACGAAAACGCACTTTGCCCTAACATTACAACAGTTGAGGGTGGCGGTACACAACAGATTAAAGTGTGTGAAAGTCAGATAGTTGCTATGCGTGGCAGAAATCCCGATAATCCGTCAGATAGAACTGTGGGAAGTCTAACCGAGCAGAGATTAGAAGTAAATATGCAAGGCACAAGTAATTGCTTAACGAGTGTGCAGAAAGATAATTTATTGCTTGAAAAACCCCAATATCGTATCAGAAAGCTAACACCTAGAGAGTGCGGACGGCTGATGGGTGTATCTGATGAAGATATTGACAAAATGGCAGCAGTAAATAGTAATACACAGTTGTATAAGCAGTTTGGTAACAGCATTGTTGTTGATATCATGTGTGCCATGTTTGAAAATTTGAATATCAATCAAGGTGGTACAGTATGAAAGACGAAGCAAAACACGAAATACAAATCTTACTTGACCTGTTAAAATCCAGCCTTACACGGAACGGTGTAAGCATGGCAACTGACAGAGAGGGAAATTTGATGTTTTTTGATACCGCAGAATATAACCGAAGTGGTGGCAAGACATTTGACGGATTTAGAATCAATATTAATGATTTAGTAAAGTAACAAAGCAACGGAACTTGAATAACAGATAAGGGGCGATAATATGGCAATATATCGAAATGTCCAATTGGCATTTTGGACGGACAGCAAAGTTGAAGATGATTTTACACCGGAAGACAAGTATTTTTACATGTACCTTTTAACTAATCCGCAGACGAATATCTGCGGGTGCTACGAAGTGAATTTTTCGCAAATGGCAAGACATACAGGCTATAGCAAAGACACTATCGTAAGGCTTCTTGAGCGGTTCGACAAAGTACACAATGTTATAAAATACGATTCAAATACGAAAGAAATACTGATACTGCGTTGGCACAAATATAACTGGAATAAATCAGAGAAAGTTCTTGCAGGAGTATCGGGTGCGGCAAAACGTATTAAATCTGAAAAATTCAGAAAATACGTTAATGATATTGTTGATTCAATTAGAAATGGCGCACCATTATCAGACCACAACATCGAAGAAACATCTGATACCAATTTGCCCGACAATGCAAATGAAAAAGAAGACAATGTGGTGTATATGAATGTTATCGACTATTTAAACAAAAGATGTAATACTAAATACCGATACAATGCGCAGGCAACAAAACGGCATATACACGCAAGGATAGAAGACGGGTATAAAGAATCTGATTTTTACGAGGTAATAGACAAAAAGGCGGCCGAATGGTTGGGTACGGATATGGAAAAATATTTGCGACCGGAAACCTTGTTCGGAACAAAATTTGAAAATTATTTGAACCAAAATATAGTACCTAATAAAAATTTTAGCAAGGGTACTATTGATTGGGACAATGTGTAAAGGCAGGTGGCAATGATTGACAAGAGAAGAAACAGTCAAAATCATTCGGATTATGTGCGACAGCTATCCGAATTATAAGCCGAACAATATTTCGGAAACGGTTGACGTGTGGTGCATGATGTTAGAGGATTACAACTACAATCAAATTTCGGTTGCGTTAAAAGCTTACGTAACATCGGATACAAGCGGATTTGCGCCGAGTATAGGAGAGCTGATAGCAAAAATACAAATGATTTCACAGCCGCAGGAATTGAATGAAATGGAAGCATGGAGTTTAGTGAGTAAAGCATTGCGGAATGGCACATATGGTGCAGTTGAGGAGTTTTCAAGGCTTCCGCCGACCGTTCAAGAAGCTGTTGGGAATCCCGATAATCTAAGAAATTGGGCAACGTCCGATTACAAAGCGATTGAAACCGTAATACAGTCCAATTTTATCAAAACTTACAGAAGCGTTACAAGCCGGGCGGAAGAAATTAAAAGAGTGCCGGCAGAAATTCAGAAACTTATCGAAAAAGTAAATCAAAATTCACTAAAGGCTCAAATCGAGCAAAAATACCAAAACAATACAAATCTTCTTTCGGACAAGAATAAGCCGTCTATGAGCGATACAGAAGACGTAGAAGCATATTCAGAACCGCCGAAAGAATTTGAAGCTTTAAAGGATAGTTTGAGGAAATAAAATGGCATTAACGCAAAAGGAAATTAGTCACAATTGTTACATAAGACGCAAAGAAAATGGATTATGTCCACGTTGCGGCAAGCCGCTCGACAGAACTGGTTACTACTGTTCGGATTGTTTAAAGAAAAATAACGAACGTGAAAAAGAATTTCGTGAGTGGTGCAAAGAATACAAAATTTGTCCGCAATGCAAAAAAAACAAACTTTTTGGTGATGAGCATATTTGCCCGGAATGTTTGGCAAGAAAAGCTATGTACCGCGCAAACAATCCCATATCCGATGAAAAACAAAAACAATACAATGAGAGATTCAAAAAACAGCAGCGGGCGCTGTACCAACAACGAAAAGAACAAGGTATTTGTACCCGTTGTGGTAAACGCCCAGCGGCAAAGCCTAAAGCCAAATGTGCAATATGCTTAAAAAAGAACGCTCAAGCGCATAAAAAGCAATATTACGACAAAATAGATATAAAAGAGTATCGCAAAGCTAATAATCTATGCTACCACTGCGGAAATCCTATAGACCGTGAAACGGGGCAGTTGTGTCAATCGTGTTGGGATAAATGCCGTGAAAATGGATTAAAAAGCCCACATGATAATACATACTGGCGGCAGGACAATAACATAGTTTTTAAATGGAATCGAGGTGCTAAAAATGAACATAAATAGCGCAACTGACAAAGGCTGTGATAAATGCAAGCATAAGTTTTATTTAGGCACAAATAAGCAAGGTGCGGCAATTTACGGTTGTAAAAACCGTACTGGTAAATGCCCGGAGCGCAAAAACAAATAATTGAAAGGAAACGGCTTATGAAAATTTCAGAATTGACTAAGCCGGAGCTTGAAAAAATCATTGAAAATGCCAATTTTACAGATGAAGAAGAAAGAATTTTTAAATTGCTTTCAAAAGGGAACACTATAACACAGATAGCAATTCGGGTATCACTTTGTGAAAGAACTGTTAATCGAAAAGTTATTAAAATCAAGCAAAAAATTAAGCGACTGGAGGATATTTTATGATTAATGTTACTCAAAATGGTAAAAATGTAGACACGGAAGAATTAACATTGCCGGACAGTATCGTTAAAATGATTGCAGAGATAATTGACAAGTAAATTTTAGATGTGTAAAATGTGCTGTATCGTGATAAATGCGGCACATTTTATACTTTAGGAGGATATATACTATGAAATGTGTTGCTTATATGAGAGTATCGACAGAGAAACAGGCAGAAGAAGGTAACGGACTTGAAAGCCAAAAGCGCGATATTGAAAACTATTGCAGAAAAAATGAATTGATAATAGCTGATTGGTATGTTGATGAAGGATATACGGGTTCAAATATGAATCGCCCGGAATTGCAAAGGCTGATTACTGATTGTAGCCGCAAAAAAGTAAATTGCGTTGTTGCATTTAAGCTTGACCGTATTTCCCGAAGCATGGTTGACGGAATTTACATCATCGAAAAAGTATTCCAAAGCAATAATGTTGCGTTTAAATGTGTACATGACAGCATTAGTTATGACAGCCCTATGGAACAGGCATACACACAGATGATGGCAGTATTTGCACAACTCGACAAAAACACAATGATGTTGCGTATGCGCGGCGGTATGCTTGAACGTATTAAGCAAGGCTACTGGTGGGGTGGCGGCAATACGCCTTACTGTTATCGGTATGATAAAGAACAAGGAATATTAATTCCTATCCAGGAAAGAGCAGAACAGGCAAGGAAAGCCTTGGAATTGTTTATTTCCGGCTATTCAGACGCGAAAATTAAAGAAATATGTGGCTTCAAATCTGAATTAGTTACGCGAAAAGTGCTTACCGGAGTTGTAAATATTGGCATGATACCATACAAAGGCAATATCTATCAAGGCAAGCATAAACCGATTTTTGATAAAGATAGATTTGAACTTGCTCAAGAATTGAGAAAATCAAGGTGCTCTGCAAAAATAAGTTGCTTTACTGAACCGAATTTACTCACAGGTTTGTGCTATTGCGGAGTGTGCGGTTGTAAAATGCGTTATCAAAAGTGGAGTAATGGGAATCACAAGATATATTGCTGTTCAAGAAATAAAGGCTTGAAATATCTTCCGAATTACAATCCGAACTGCAATAATTCTCTTGAATGGGCCGACGATATAGAAAAGCAAGTTACTGATGAAATACTTAAAATTTCACTCAATTTGTCTTCTTACAAACCAAAAGCAAAAGAAACAAAGCTTGAAATTATGCAATCACAACTTGAGCGAGAACAAACAAAGCTTAAACGTCTATATAGCTTATATGCAGACGGCAATGATACTGTCTTGGAAATGATAAAAGATTTAGAATCGCAAATTTCAAAGACAAAAGAAGATATTTCTGTAGAAAGTAAAAATGCCATTAATACACAAAAGAAAGAATTTACTTATCAGAACATAAAAAAACTTGCCGATGTTTGGGACAACATCGACAAGAAACAAAAAAATTTCATACTGAAAACTATAATAGATAAAGTTATTATAGTCAATGGAAATGTTGAAATTCAGTTAAAGAATTTTTAGCATATACTTAATGCTACGGG
>ULXS01003721.1_pt1 | contig 34301 bp, 18 predicted proteins | sample 1961421 | NCBI WGS metagenome assembly ULXS01 (sample SAMEA4835842, study PRJEB28245) | human gut metagenome | biome: gut microbiome; material: fecal sample | place: Denmark | collected 2008
AATTATCCTCCGAACGTACTGATATATTGTGATTTATAGGTAGGGTATTTGCTCTTCTTTAGCTCTTCTTTTCACGGCATCATTTTCCGGAGGGGAATACGAGAACCATTCGGGTGGCATGAACCTGTTTACCCCCGAAGGTCCGGCAGTGGACGCTGAGGAGGAAGCCTTCATCCGGGCGATGCAACGCAAGAAGAAAAAGAAGAAGCGCAAGGGCTTGGGAATGTAACCGAAAGTATCAACAATCAAAAAATAAATGTATGTCACAACAAGAAGACGATTTGAGGGCATTGGCGAAAATCATGGATTTTCTGCGTGCCGTGAGTATCATTTTAGTGGTCATGAACGTGTACTGGTTCTGCTACGAAGCCATCCGGCTTTGGGGTATGGACATCGGTGTGGTGGACAGAATCCTGATGAACTTCAACCGCACGGCGGGGCTGTTCCGTTCCATCCTGTACACGAAACTGTTTGCCGTCCTACTGCTTGCCTTGTCCTGTCTGGGGACAAAGGGCGTGAAGGGCGAGAAAATCACTTGGGGACGAATCTGGACGGCTCTTGCCGCCGGCTTCGTGCTGTTCTTCTTCAACTGGTGGATACTGGCTTTGCCTCTACCGATAGAGGCGGTAACAGGGCTGTATATTCTGACCGTCGGAGCTGGTTATGTCTGTCTGCTGATGGGCGGTCTGTGGATGAGCCGCCTGTTGAAGCACAACCTCATGGATGATGTGTTCAACAACGAGAACGAGAGCTTCATGCAGGAAACGCGGCTTATCGAAAGCGAGTATTCGGTCAATCTTCCGACACGGTTTTACTACAAAAAGCGTTGGAACAATGGCTGGATCAATGTCGTGAATCCTTTTAGGGCTTCCATCGTGTTGGGTACTCCGGGCAGCGGTAAATCCTATGCAGTGGTAAATAATTTCATCAAGCAGCAGATAGAAAAGGGCTTCTCGATGTATGTGTACGACTTCAAATTCAGCGACTTGTCCACGATAGCATACAACCATCTGCTGAACCACCCGGAGGGTTACAAGGTGAAGCCGAAGTTTTATGTGATAAACTTCGACGACCCGCGACGCTCGCACCGCTGTAATCCCATCCACCCGGATTTCATGGAGGATATTACGGATGCCTACGAGAGTGCCTATACGATAATGCTCAACCTCAATAAAACGTGGGTGCAGAAGCAGGGCGACTTCTTTGTGGAATCACCTATTATTTTGTTTGCCAGCATTATATGGTATCTCAAAATCTATCAAGGCGGCAAATACTGCACGTTCCCCCATGCGATTGAGTTCCTGAACCGCCGCTATGAGGATATTTTCCCGATACTGACCTCTTACCCGGAATTGGAAAACTATCTTTCTCCGTTCATGGACGCATGGCTCGGAGGGGCTGCGGAGCAGTTGATGGGGCAGATAGCAAGCGCGAAAATCCCTTTGTCAAGGATGATTTCCCCGCAGCTCTATTGGGTGATGTCGGACAGCGAGTTCACGCTGGACATCAACAACCCCGAAGAACCGAAAATACTCTGTGTGGGCAACAATCCCGACCGTCAGAATATCTACGGGGCCGCTCTCGGTCTGTATAACTCCCGTATCGTGAAACTCATCAACAAGAAAGGGATGCTGAAGTCGTCGGTCATCATCGACGAGCTGCCCACGATTTATTTCAAGGGGTTGGACAACCTTATCGCCACCGCGCGAAGCAACAAGGTTGCCGTGTGTCTGGGCTTTCAGGATTTCAGCCAGTTGGTGCGCGACTACGGTGATAAAGAAGCGAAGGTCGTGATGAACACCGTCGGCAATATCTTTTCCGGTCAGGTGGTGGGTGAAACCGCCAAGACGCTTTCCGAACGCTTCGGTAAGGTGTTGCAGAAACGGCAGTCCATTTCCATCAACCGGCAGGATGTTTCCACCTCCATCAACACGCAGATGGACGCGCTCATCCCGCCGAGCAAGATTTCCGGGCTTACGCAGGGTATGTTTGTCGGTTCGGTATCCGACAACTTCAACGAGCGTATCGAGCAGAAGATTTTCCATTGCGAGATTGTCGTGGATGCCGAGAAGGTGAAGCGCGAGGAGAAAGCCTACAAGAAAATCCCCGTCATTACCGACTTTACGGACGGGGACGGCAACGACCGCATGAAGGAAACGGTTCAGGCGAATTACAGGCGCATCAAGGAGGAAGTGAAGCAGATTGTTCAAGAGGAACTGGAACGTATCGCAAATGATGAAAACTTGAAACACCTGTTGCAGCAGAAATAACAGATTCCTTTATATATGAAAAAGGGGATGTGTCAAAACACCCAAAATATGAAAATTACCCCTGTCACAGATATCTGTAGCAAGGGTAATTTTGTTAAAAAGAGAGTTTTGACACCCTCTTTTTATTCTCAGATTTGAGATGCTTGTTGATGGTGGTAATGGCAAGCGTCAGCAAATAATTTTTCAGCTCTGTATCGTCTTTAAGCAGTATGCTGTATTCTTCGGCAAACATTCTCAACAGTCTGGTTCTGAGTTTCGACATTTCTTCACCGAAAGGTATCTGTCGGTTTTCTTGCCAATACTCAATCACTACGGAAGATACCAGCCACTTGAACTCGGATTTCATCTCTTTGCCGAGTTTCTTGAAGCGGATTTGTTCGCTAATTGGCGGCTCGTTGTATGGCATTATGTCTGCCGGGTCATAAACGGATATACTGCCGATACCATAATCCATGATTATCGGTAAATCAGTTTTTACATCATTCTTATGTTTCTTCTTTTTAGCCATACCCGTTATTGTTGCAGGAAACCTTTACCTTTATCAGTAAGATAGTATTTCTGTTGCGGACTCTTGGAGCCTATGGGATAAAGTGAAAGGACCAAACCGGAATTTATTGCCGGATGGATATAGTTCTTTAAGAAATTCCTTTTATCTTTCATTCCCGTTTTCTCCATGATTTCTTTAGCAGATAGAGTGTTGTTCCCAATAGCAGACAACAGTTTTCCTAACTGTGGGGTTACTGTGGGGTTACTATAGGGTTGCTGTGGGGGTGCTGTGGGGTCTTGTCCTACTGTAGTTCTTGTATAATGAAACACAATCCATACAGCATTGCCGTCGGTATGAAACTCCGGATCCGGAATACCGACACGGCGACATTCGTTTACCATAAGGGCTATGCCACGTCCCCAACTCTCCAATACTGCACTTTTGTACAGCACATTGGCTACTATCAGATTTTGTGGTTCGGAATTGTGGCCACCCAACAGTTTCTCAATGGTAATATCAGGCGGAAATGTTCCGCTGTTTTCAATCTCCACGCGGTCATCATAGATAGCAATCCCGACTGAACTGCCGGGGCGATGGTAAACACGATGTGCAAAAGCATTTATGCAACATTCTCTCAATGCCTTATATGGCACATTCAGTTCCTCTTCTCTGTACAAACCTTCAATTTTACCGGAAAGGGACAAATGCTTGAAGAAAAATGCCATTGCAGCATCCAGCAAGTTGAATATATTGCCTGTCACACGCTGATTATCTAAAAATTCATCTTTTGTCGTTCCTTTGAACCGGGCTAAACGGAGCAGACATTGGGGATAATGGTAGAAGTTCCGTCCGAATAGGACAACGGAAGCATTGTTCAGCTTTCCATCATTCAACAAGTCAAATTTTTCAAGGATGGTTCGGACATCCTCCTGCATAGAACCTTCCGGCAAACGTCCGCCTCTGATTCCTCCACGTACTGCGCCCAAGATTGCCGTTTCGTCAAGGTCGGATATTTTCAAGCCGGGATTTTGCATGGAATCCCAAGCATAGGTTCCGCCTCGCTGCATAACCAACAGGTTGTATATACCCTGCGGCATGGCAGATGTAACGCTCTCTATCCGTTGATAAGCCCTCCCCTTATAGGTGAACGGGCGCATATATCGTTGTTCTTCCGCTGATAAAGCTATAACACTTTTGTTCGTTCCCGGAATGTCTGTATAGGATATATCAATGGTCGCAAACGGCTCGATTCGTCTGATGGTTTTCGCAATATCGCGCTTCGTCTTGTCGCTCACTTCCTGACCGATAATCTTTCCCTTGTCGGTTACACCGAACAGCACCGTGCCGCCCGTACCGTTCAAGAAGGCACAAAGAGTTTCCATTCCACGCTCCAACTGCCCGGTAGTTTCTTTGAACTCAACTGTCCCGCCTTCGGCTCCGGCAATCAGTCCATTCAATATTTCGAGGTTATCTATTTTCATCCGTCATTGATTAATACTTGCAAAGTTAATGATTTTAATCGGCTTTCCGGCAGATAATAGAGTGATTGTAAATGAAGAAGGATAAGAAACCGTATAATCCGGCCGCTTATCCTTTGTTTGGCATTCGTTTATCTCCTCATCCGCTCCAATTCATCGTCATGTCGCATCTTCGCGTTCAGTTTGTCCTGCATCTTTTCAAGGAAGTAGGTGCGACTGTCGCTTTTCCTGCGTTTGATGTCCGTATAGAAGCGGTAGCAGTCTTTGGACTCCACACCGAAAAAGGAATAGAGGACAGGAGCAAGCTCTTTCAGCGAAGCCTTGCCGCCATTGATGCAGCCGGTGGCGTAGAGGGCATAGATTAGTTCTACCAACTCGACGGCATTACCGGTCCATTGCAAGGCTGGGACTGTGGCTTTGGTTTCGGATGTGGATGTTAGTGGTGGCACGGAGGTAATTGCAGAAGCGGATACCATCTTCTGCATCTTTCGGATGAAGGATAACGCCTTGCGGATATACACAGTGACGACATTCTCCTCCGATGCCGACAAGTTCTGTGGATGGTGCTGTAATTCGATTTCGGCAAAAGCCAACGCCACAATAATATGCTTGGCATCATTGCCGCCGTAGCACAGGTTTATTACTTCCTGCACGAATCCGCCGTATGCCGTTTCCGTGCTACCGTTGTCTTTTCCGTTTATCATGGCGAAAAACTGTGTTTCCGCCAGTATGAGATGGTTCATTATCTTTTCTGTTTTGAGGGTTTACACTTGTTTATCAGTGTGCGCACACTGATATATGGTGCAAATCATAGCCCTAAACACGAGAAAAGATTGTGAGAAAATTGTACTACATTGTTTTTCAGAAGGATAAAATTCAAAAATAATTTTATCCTTGATTGCATCCCTTGTGAAATGTGTTCAGATTCTGAACATGTGTTCACTTTCTGAACACGGAAATTCCGCCAAGATGTTCATAATCTGAACATTTTATGCCCGTGGCTCTTTATGATAGGTAAGCCGGATTACTCCGTCCCTATAAGTTTTGTTCTCCATAAGCCGCCAGTCATTCATAGGTAGTGCTGACTTGAAAAAATGCGCTCCGTTTCCGTCGATGGTTGGAACAACGTATAGTATGATTTCATCTATCACGTTCATCCGTAACAGTCCGTTGGCATATTCGGTATTCCCGGCAGTTACTTCCAACAAATGGCAAATGCTTCCACCTTCCTCCCTCCATTCTTGAAGTACGGATACCGAATAGTCGGATGTCAGCTTATACAGGGCATTGGCACGTATTTCATCCATACCGTAATCTTCGGTTTGAAGCAACCGCTTCCGGGGATGCAGTTTCATCGGACAGCCATCTATTGAGATAACGGCAAGTAATTGTATTTTCGCCATAACGTATTTTCTTTCCTTTTTGGCGAGGCAAAAAAGTAGCGTGCAATTCACACTACTTTCAAGCGATGGCTCTGGTAAAGCCTTTACGGAGAGTACGTGAATGCACGCTATGCGTAAGCATAGCATAAGCATCACGCAATCGTCTCCGTAGTTTCAATTTACCAGATTTTCGCTCGAAACGCCTTGCGGTCTTATGTCTATATCATCGGCGAAAAGTTACCCAATCGCCTGCTATTTTCTGAAATACAATTGCAAAGTTAATTAATTATTGCCATTTACAGCCATACTCCGGTCAGTTTTCTTCATTCAATCCATACTCTACCAATTTATTATACAGCGTTGTCCTGCCGATACCCAGTATCTTTGCAGCCATTTTCTTGTTACCGGCTGCTTGTTTCAAAGCACGCAGGATACGTCCTCTTTCTTCATCCCCGCTCTTCAATGTAAAACAAGCGGAAGTAGCGGACGGTTCATTGTCAAGTTCCAAATCGGCTTCGGTTATCATATCGCCTTCTGATTGCAGGACTGCCGTCTGTATCTTCTGTTTCAACTCGCGCACGTTGCCCGGCCACGCATGGGCGAGCAGGGCATTACGGGCAGATGCGGCAAACCCTTTTACTTCACGTTCCAACTCACGGTTTGCCATTTCACGGAAGAACTCGGCCAATGGCATGATGTCTTCCGGGCAGTCGCGCAAGGGCGGCATGGTTATCACATACTCCTGCAAGCGATAGAGCAAATCCTGCCGGAACCGCTTTTCCGTTACGGCTTTCTGCAAATCCTCGTTGGTTGCAGCCACTATCCTCACGTTGGCTGTTTTGTCCTCCTTTGCACCGACGGGACGGTAACGGCGTTCCTGTATGGCGCGGAGCAGCATCTGTTGCATCTCCATTGTTAGGTTGCCCACTTCGTCAAGGAACAGCGTGCCGCCATCCGCTTCCAGAAAATACCCCGTCTTGTTTGCTTCGGCACCCGTAAACGCGCCCTTGACGTGTCCGAAGAAGGCGGATTGTATCAATGACGGGGACAAGGCTCCGCAGTCTACTGCCACAAAAGGTTTATCGGCAAGTTTGCTTTGTTGGTGTATATGTTGTGCGATATGTTCCTTGCCCGTACCGTTCTCGCCCAGTATCAGCACGCTCATCCGGGTGGTGGCTACAAGGCGCACACGTTTCTTGATTTTCTGATAGGCTTCGCCCTGCCGGACGAATATCGGAATGTTCCATTGTAGTCGCTTTTCATGTTCTTTTTGCAGGGTGCGGATAAGCGGTATCAGTTTATCCTCCAACAACTGTTTCTGTATGTAATCCTTTGAGCCGAGCTTCATACTTTCCACTGCCGTATGCACCTCCCCGTAATTGGTCATAACGATAAACACCTGCTGTTTGTCGTTGGCACGCATCCACCGTAACAATTCTATGCTTTCACCGTCGGGGAGGCGTAGGTCGGCAACGACAATATCATCCACCTCTGACTTTGCCAATAGTTTCTTGGCAGTGGCAAGATTATATGCCGACATAGTATCGAAGCTGTCTTTCTTCAGCAGGTTGCAGACATAATCGTTATAGACGGGGTTGTCCTCAATCACAAATACTTTCATCCGACGACCTCCTTTCCTTTTGCGCAAGTTCTATGATAACTGTTCCCATACGAAGCATGGCATCCACGCATTTCCGCAATTCCATTTCGGAACATTCAGATTCTTGATGCAGCAGTTCATACAGGTTCCACAAGGGTTTGTCAGCACGGATAACAGCCCATGAACTTCGCTGACGGTGCATCCATTCGTCCAACGCCTTGCGGTCATTCCTCTCCATGATTTCCCGGACAGCCTGCATATCCTTTTCTGTTTCGGTTATCAAACGGTCGAGCATCGCCCGTTTGTCACCATATGCAAGCAGAGAGGACAAGTCGGGAAGTTCATCCTTGTCCGTACTTGTCAAAAGGCATTTGTCTGATACAGCAACCAGTTCGGAAATGGAAAATGGCTTGAACAGGCAGGCGGTAAATCCATTTTCCAACAGCTCCTCTTCGCTGCAACTGCCGGAGGCGGTCGCCACGACAATGGGAATCTCTTTCGAGTTGCTGACACTTGACGAGCGTAACAACTCCAACACCTCATAGCCGTTAATCTCCGGCATCTTCATATCGGTTATCATGAGGTCGTATGTGTGCTGCCGCATGGCTTCCATTGCATCGCCAATAGTGGTGAACGTGTCGCAATGCACACCTATACCAGCATACATTTCCTTTGTCATGGATAATACCATCGGATTGTCGTCCAATACGATGACAGAATAAGGTCTTTCTATATGAGCCAGACTTTCTGCGGCTGTCTGTTCTTCAATACCAATATCGGCAGTGTTCATTGGCAACTCCACAGTAAAACGACTGCCTTCTCCTTTTTCGCTTTCCAAGCGTATAGTGCCGCCAAGCATACCGACAATCTGTTTCACAATGCTTAACCCGAACCCGAATCCGAACCGGTCGTAGAATCAGCCTCCGTTCCCGTCGAAATTCCAGTGCAACCGGAATCGCCGGCCTGCAAGCCGTTCTACATGTCGCTGAAAACGAATCTGCTCTACGATGCGGCCTTGGTTTCTAACATCGGTGCAGAATTCTATCTCGGGAAGGGTTGGAGTGTCGGTGCCAACTGGATGTATGCTTGGTGGAACAGCAACAAACGTCATAATTACTGGCGCATCTACGGCGGCGAATTGGACATCCGAAAATATTTCGGGCGCCGTGCCCAGACCAAACCGCTTACGGGACACCACCTCGGCATCTACGGTCAGGCTTTCACCTACGACTTCGAGACCGGGCACAAAGGTTACATAGGCGGCAAGCCGGGCGGCACGTTGTGGGACAAACTTAACTATGCGATAGGTGTCGAGTACGGTTACTCGCTTCCCATTTCCCGTCGTTTAAACCTCGATTTCACGCTTGGCGTGGGTTACTGGGGTGGAGAGTACCACGAATATATTCCCTCCGACGGCCACTACGTATGGCAATCGACCAAGCAACGTCATTGGTTCGGGCCCACGAAGGCGGAGGTGTCGTTGATTTGGCTGATCGGTCGCGGGAACTACAATGAAAAGAAAGGAGGCAAACGATGAAAAAGTTGTTCATATATCTGTTTGCAGCGCTTGCAGTCGCTTCGTGCGAACATAAAGACTTGTGTTACGACCACTCGCATACGATCGACGTAGAGGTGGTTTTCGATTGGCGGAATGCTTCCGAGGCAGCTCCTGAATCTATGTCGCTCTACCTGTTCCCGACAAACGGAGGAGAGGCACTGCGCTATGAGTTCACCGATTGCGGGGGCGGTACGATCCGGGTGCCCGTCGGAAACTACGGGGCGCTCTGCCTGAATAGCGACACGGAGAATGTCACTTATCGCAATACGGATCAAAAGACGACTTTCGAAGTATCTACTCGTACGACCGATCTGTTGTCCGGCCTTTCCGCTTTGGGTGTGCGGTCCGACGGTGTTCCTCGTGCTGACGGTACGGAAACCGAGCGTGTGGCGTTACCCCCGGATGAGCTTTGGAGCGATTGTACGGAGGGGATCGAGTTGAAGCAGACGGCTGCGGCCCAGACGATCGTGCTTTATCCGGAGCTATCGGTTTGCAGATATACGGTCGAAATTCGCAATGCGGAGAATCTGAAATACGTATCGGGTATCAGCGGCTCGTTGTCGAGCCTGGCGGGAGGCTTGCTGCCGGGTGTAGGCTACGATGCGATCAGCGAGGAGTGCGTCACGATACCGTTTGACGCCGCCGTATCTGCCGACAAGACGCTCGTTACCGGGAGCTTGCTCGCTTTCGGACATTGTGCTGCGACTCAGAACGCACATCAACTGACCATCTATGCGGTTTTGGCGGACGAGAGCAAGTGGTATTACACCTATGACGTGACGGATCAAATCCATTCGGCTCCCGATCAGCGTAATGTGCATATCGTTTTGGACGGGCTTCCGTTGCCCAAACCTATCGTCAATGGCGGTGGTTTCCAGCCTTCGGTGGATGAGTGGCAAAGTGTGGATGTCGATATCGAGATGTAAAATGTTAATGATCTTCCCGATTTTATGGGGGGGGAATTTGCATAGATCAATGTTAAACCTTTTAATTAATTCACTGATGAAAAAACAATTATTTTTAGTGGTCGTGGCGGCTCTTGCCATGGCATCGTGCTCGAAGGACGAATCGACGGGCATCAACAATGGCAACGCGATCGATTTCCGTGCAGCCATGCAGACTCGTGCTTCGGAAACGACGATGGCTAACATCACGAACTTTTTCGTGACGGCACTCGACAAGAACAACGCCAACTATTTCTCCGATGCGGAGTTTACCAAAGATGGCGCTTTCTTCACTTCTACTCCGGCCTACTATTGGCCCAGCGACGGCAGCAACCTTTCGTTCTTCGCTTACTCTCCTTCGGCTGCGGACTTGGATGCTACCGTGACGATTAATTCGACGACCAAGACGCTCGCTGATTTCGAGCCCGCAACGACGATCGCCGACCAGAAGGATTTCATCACCGCCACTGCTACGGGCAGCAAAACCGATGAGGCGGCAGGTGTCGCCCTGACGTTCGGGCACCGACTTTCCCAGATCGAGATCAAGGCTAAAAACACGAACGACGGTTATGTTTATAAGGTTCAGGGCGTGCGTATCGGACAGCCGGTTTCGAAGGCGACGTTCGATTTCGGAACTACCTCCTGGCAGTTGGGATCGGTAAAGACTAATTATGAAGCGACCTATGCGGGTAGCGAAAAGACGCTGACCGGTACGGCCGCATCGATTATGGCGGTGGAAGACGACAATGCGATGCTCATTCCGCAGCAGCTTATAGCCTGGACTCCCGACACGGACAAGACCAATACCAACAAAGGTGCATATCTGGCCGTGAAGGTCAATATTACGACCAAGGACGGTGCCCGTGTCTATCCTTCTGTCGGCGAATATGACTGGGTCGCAGTAGCTGTCAATACCAAGTGGGAGCCCGGTCAGAAGTACGTTTATACGCTGGATTTCTCGAATGGTGCCGGTAAGGTCGATCCCGAAAAGCCCATGCCGGGTCCGACAGATCCGTTCAAACCGGGCGAGGATGTATTGGGCAGTGCCATTAAATTTACGGTTACGGTAACTCCGTGGACGCCGGCTTCGGAGGATGTTACGATGTAATCGATAAATTAGGATCGGGCGGGGTTGGACCGCAAAGACTTGCCGTATGTCCGAAGGTGTAGTGTACGGCAGGCGAGGGGAGGAAGGCCTCCGGCCCTCCTCTGTCCCTTCCCGATCACTTGAGGTAGCCGCAGAGCTACCGTTCGGCTCGGCCGAAAAACGCGTGAATTATATAATGTCAATGTAAATTATGAAACAGATTCTTGCAACTTTCCCGTTACGCAATTTTCTGCGGGTATTTGCTCTGGTGACAGCCGTGTCTGCGACCTCCTGTTCGAAAGACCCGGCAGTGGATGGAGAACTGCACGGTGATATGCTTCGTTTCGCAGTCGCCGAAGCGGACGGCTGGAATACGCAGTTGCGATGCGGTGCTGCCGGGTCGGAAGAGAAGAGCGCTGCCTCTCCGGAAAACGTCGCGGAAGTATTTTCGCTCCGGGGAGAAAACCCTGCGGACACGCTGTTCCTGCACGCCTCGGTCGCCGACGGAATCGCCGCACCGTACCCGAATGTGCAAACCGACCGATTGCAGACGCGTGCCACGCCCGTCGAAACGGGGACCTTTTACGATTCGTTCGGCGTATTGGCTTCGGTTTATACGGGGACTTGGAGCGAGGATTCCTGCTTGCCGGATTATATGTACGATGTCGAGGTGACCGAAGCATCGTCCTGGACGACCTCCTATTACTGGCCCGGTGCCGGACGCAACATCCGTTTCTTCGCTTACGCGCCCTATGGCGGCCAGGGGATCGTTCTTTCGGATAAGACGTCGGCCGGTACTCCGTCGATCACCTATACGGTCCCGACAGCCGTCGCCGACCAGCAGGATTTGCTGGTCGCTGCTACCTCCGGGATGGCCGGCAATACCGCTGCGGCGGCTCCGTTGAGTTTCGCTCACGCGCTCACTGCCGTACGCTTCACTACGGGCGACGATATGATGTCCGGGCGCATTACGAAAATCACGCTCAAGGGCGTTTACGGTTCCGGTTCGCATACGATGGGTTCCGATTCGTGGAATGGTTACGGCGCTACGACAGACTTTTCGCAGACACTTGCGGCTACTGTGGACGGGTCTGCGGACCAGGAGATCACTCCTGTCGCAGCGACCTTCATGATGTTGCCGCAGACGCTTCCGTCGGGCGCTTCGATCGAGGTCGTCTATACGGACGACCTGACTTCGACACAACGAACTTTAACCGCCTCTATCGCAGGCAGCCAATGGCCGATGGGCAGAACCGTCACTTACCGGATTTCGACGTCGAGCATCGTAATCACTCCGACTTTTACCGTGATGGCTCCGGCCGATTTTACCTATGCCGGAGGCAGCGAAAATTATTCGGTGACCAGCTATGCCGCCGTTTCCCGTCCGGGCGATGCTACGCGAACCGTTCCGGTGGCCTGGACCGCCGAATTTGTCGAGGATGACGGCAGCGGGGGCTACAACGTGATCGCCCGTCCGGAATGGCTCACAGCTTTTACCGCGAGCGGCAACGGCGGTACGTCGGCCACGTCGTTCTCGGCTACGATTGCGGCTCAAACGGGTGTCACTTCCAATTCGCATAACGAAACTTTGAAAATGGCAGCTTCTGTCAGCGGCACGTACGATCTTTCGACCTCCGGTGGCACGACCGCGATGCGGACCGCCAACTGTTACGTCATCAACGCCCCGGGACAGTACTCCCTGCCGTTGGTCTATGGTAACGCTATCAAGGACGGCGGTACGAACGCTTCGGCCTACACTTCGCAGTCCAGCGGAACATACGTATTGAAGACCTTCGTAAACCATCTCGATGCGGCTATCACCGATCCCTATATCTATAACAATGCGGGGTGTACGCCCCTGGATGCCGTACTCGTTTGGCAGGACGAGGAAAATCTGGTGACGAATGTCCGGCTTTCGTCCGACAAGCACAGCCTGACCTTCGACGTGCCGCAAGCGACGATCAAGCAGGGCAACGCTATCGTGGCCGTGCGTGACACGGACAGCCGTATCATGTGGAGCTGGCATATCTGGGTGACGGACTACGAGCTGGGCAGCGATGTCAGGACCGTGACCAACTACCAGGGTATAGCGTATAAAATGATGCCGGTCAATATCGGCTGGTGCGATGCGGAAACCACCACCTACGACGCCCGCAGCGTGAAGGTTCGCTTCACGCAGGCGGAGACCGGTGCCATGCAGGTCATAACGCTCACCCAGGCATCGCATTCGGTCGTAAATTTCGGTAACCAGCCTTATTTCCAGTTCGGACGCAAGGACCCGATGTTGGCCGGTATTCGCAACGCTTCCGGCTCCACAGTCGATAAGGGCTGCTATTCCGACGGCTATGCGTTCGACAAATCGGGAACCGGCAAGGTCGCCATCGGCGTTTCCATCCAGCATCCGCATATATTCTACAATTACGGCAGTTCATCGATCTACGATTGGTGCGCCACGTCCTATTCCAATCTTTGGAGCGGCGACAATACGGTGACGACGGCTAACGACAATGCGGTGGTTAAGACGATTTACGATCCTTCGCCCGTCGGCTACCATCTGCCTTCGTCGAACGCCTTTACGGGCTTTACGTATAACGGCAGCAATGTTTTCGGGTCTTCTTACTTCGGCTCCCGATTCAATTCGCCCTATACCTCCACCACCGATTTTACCGATAATTTCGGTTGGGAGTTTTATTGTAACAAGATGACGGGCGAGGGGAGCTACGACACTGCGGGCGGTACGATCTTCTTTCCGGCTTCGGGCTATCGCAGCTACTCGGCGGGCACGGTGAACAACGTCGGCAGCCTCGGCTACTTCTGGTCGGCCGTGCCGTACTCGACGAGCTACGGCCGTAGCCTGAGCTTCCGCTCGTCGTACATCTACCCGCTGAGCATCAACTACCGCTCCGACGGCTTCGTGGTGCGTCCCGTCCAAGAATAGGCGCGAAGCGACCATCCGATTCATTGGATTGATTGGATTTATTCCCTGCGGCTTGCAGCCGCAGGGTTTTATCCTTCGGATCACGCTGCACCGCAGCAATATCACCTTTCTGCATGGGTTTACGATTGTGGAAAAACGGACGTTTCGGGGAGATGCTCCGATTTTGAAGATATGAAATGACGGGAAATCCGGACAGACCGGCTTTGCGGAGGCGCATCGATGCAGGCCGGCTCTTTTCGGGTTTCTTATTAAATCCCAGCGGTATCCGCCGGGATTTTCTTATGCAGGACGATGGGATCAAACAGGTGGGCCTTAAAATAATTCATATTATCGCTATTTGAATACCAATAGATAAATTACGCGATTCTTCTCAATAGAAATTTTTTGTAAGTTAAAATTTTCTTACATTTGTGATATAAAGATATGGATATTCAAATAGACTATACTTCAAAATTCATTTTTAGAATGATCCACTATTCCAATTTGGAATTCATTCTAAAACATGGATTGTACACTAAGAATAGTCGTATGAAAGATCCTGAATATATCAATATCGGGGATATTCAGTTAATCGAACAGCGACAAAATTTTCATGTTCGAATTGATCCTCCGGGCGGGGATTTAGGGGATTATATTCCGTTTTATTTCGGAGGCCATTCTCCGATGTTATTGAATATTAAAACAGGGTATCGGGGTATCCGAAAAAGACCGCAGGACGAATTGATTTATATCGTTTGTCGTATTAAGGATATTGTTGCGCAATGTCCTGCATGGTGCTTTACCGATGGACATGCAAAGAATAAACTTACTGAATTTTATAATGACATCAAGGATTTGACCCATGTGGATTGGGAAGTCGTCTGCACGCAATTTTGGGGGAATGATGAAGCCAATATGGATCGGATGCGGAGAAAACAGGCCGAATTTTTGGTGAAAGACTGTGTGCCGGTTTCGTGTGTCGCCGGAATTATTGTCAAAACGGCAGACCGTGAAGCATATGTAAAAACAATTTTATCTCGTTTATCCATTGAGATACCGATATACGTTGATAGCAAAAATAACTATTTTTATCCATGATACATTATGTGACAGGTAATTTGTTGGCTGCTTCCGACGAAGCTTTGATCAATACCGTTAATACCGTTGGTGTTATGGGTAAAGGAATCGCCTTGCAATTCAAGGATAGGTATCCTTATAATTTTCAAGTATATCAACAAGCGTGTAAAGAGGGCAGCATTTTCCCAGGCAAATTGTTGGTAACACGAGACAGTAACCTTTCGACCGATTCTAAATGGATAATTAATTTCCCGACGAAAAAGGACTGGAAGCATCGTTCCAAATATGAATATATTGAAGAAGGACTGAAAGATTTGGTGCGGGTTCTTGATCAATATAGGATAAAAAGTATCGCTATTCCTCCTCTTGGATGCGGCAACGGTGGATTGGATTGGAGCAAGGTGAAAGAGTTGATGGAAAAGTATCTCGGGGAATTAAATGTGGATATTCATATCTATCAGCCGAACGAAGCCGTCAGCGAATTGTTGAAGCAGGAAACGAATTGTCGGGAGGCAAAATTAACTCCGGCGAGAGCCATGTTGCTGTACGCTCTGTTTTATTATGAATCGTTAGGAGAAAACAGCAGTTTATTCGTCGCAAATAAATTAGCATATTTTATGCAATTGCTGGGTGAACCTTCATTTGGCAAACTGAAATTCGTTGCAGGACATTATGGCCCCTATTGCACTCAGGTCGGATATATTCTGCACGACATTAACGGGAAATATATCAAAGGTCTCGAACAGATGAAGATCGGAGCTTTCGATTCTTTGGAGTTGCAATATAGCACGATGAAGGAAGTTAGCGAATATGTGAAAACAAAGTTGAAGTCGGAACAGGTTGATCGTTTGAAATTATTGATAAAATTGATCTCTGGATTTCAATCGGCTTTGTCTCTGGAAATTCTCGCGTCTGTTGCGTATGTTCGGAAAGAAAATACTTATATTGACTTGGCGCAAACCATTACACAGATTCAAAATTGGTCTCCTCGAAAAAAACATTTGTTCAAAGAGAAGTATATTCAAATAGCTTATTCTTATTTAGAAGATTTTTCCAAAGGACGAGATTGTCTATTTAGGACTGTAAAGTAAAATAGCAAATTGACGTTTATGAATAAAGAATCCCGATAAGTATTTATCGGGATTCTTTTACTTGGTTTGTCCGATAATCTTTTAGCTGCAATGCACTCTATGCTCATAATTTTTCATAGTATTGCGGCCAACTTCCGAATCTGTTGCAATCGAGCCGTCAGTTTACTGTCTTTGCGAGCTGTTTGCATATTGTATCGAGTCTGCATATTGGTAAGCATTTCGGCTTCGATTCCCAATGCAGCCTCGAAATACAAGGCCATAGTTTCGGTTACAGGGCGTTTCGCGTTCAGAATTTCATTGAGCATCGTATAGGAAATACCTATCTGTTCGGCCAATTTTTTCTGCGAGATGCCTCTGTATTCGATCTCCTCCTTCAGTATTTCTCCCGGATGCGTAGGAGTGTATGGATAACCTAAATTTCCCATAGCAATTATTTATAGTGGTTCGACAACTCAATAATATTGCAAATCGTTATTTGCTCTTTCCCGTCGGCTTCGTGCGAAACCAAAAATTCAATCCGATACTGGTCATTCACTCTGATTGAGGAAATACCTTCTTTATTTCCAGTCAGTACCTCGTACCCCAATGAATGTAACTGATAAAGAGCTTCGATACAACTTGCATCGTTAAGAATATCTATACGTTGCTTGTAGCGTTTAACTATTGTCGGTTGGTAACGGTGTTTTCTATCTTTACACTTTCCTTCGTAGTATAATTCCGATAGATACTCTTTTTGGAATTTTACAATCATTATTGCTGATTTTTACATTGCAAAGATAGTGCTTATTTTCAAAAATTCGCTAAAAAAGTGAATTTATTTTTGGCAGATATGTTAATTGGCATCCATATACCGTTGCATCATGGCCATAGCGTTCGGGTCGGCGTTCTGTTGTGCCGCCTGTTGCAACTGCGTAAGGGCTTCGGGGTCGATTTGACCGGCTGCGGCCTGTTCGTTGAAAGACTTGACCTCGGCGAGTAGTTTGTCGGCCCCCGGCAGCGAGCAGTTATTGAGGAATATTTCGAGCGGTATGCGGCCGCTTTCGAGCAGTTTCATCAATAGGTCGTCGGTCATTTGCCGGAATACGGGCGTATCGTTCGATTTTGCGGCCGTGAGGTTAAAATCTTCGATTTTCTGCGCCATTTCCGGCTCGTAGAATTTCGCCATCTCTCCGGCGGTTTTACCATTGGTGCCGATGTATCGACGGGTCGTGTAGTATTGCATGAGGACTTTAAGCAGTTTTTCGTCGCGTTCCTCGCAGAACATATTGTAATTCTCGAACAGCACGACGAAATTCATCATCGAGTTTTGTGCTTGCTGGGCGTAGAGACTCGACGGCGTATTGGCTCGCGGAACTTGCCCCTGTACCGCTCCGTTCAGTCCGCTGATTTGCTGCATGATGTTCATTTCCTGCGCGAACATTTCCCATGCTCCGATATTGGTGCCGTTCATGGATATTTGCTTCGGGAGTTTGTCGTAGGCCCCTTTTTTGATAAGAATGACGCCGTTCGTTTTGACGTATTCGCGTGCGAAATCCTGAATGTCCATATCGTCGGGTATGCACTCCTGCGGAACCATCAACAGCCCTTTTGCCGAGGCTCCGATGATGAAATCCAAAAGGGTCAATAGCCGGTTGATATAGCGCTGAATGTCTATTACGTCCGATAATACGGCTTTGAACCGTCCGTCGATTACGGGCATGGCCGCAAGCACGTAGGGGTGTTCTTCGTGTGCATAGGGACTTTCGGTCTCTTTGATGCAGTAGCCGTTCGGCGTAAGGTATTTCACCCGCCAATAATATTCGTACTGTTCACGGGCGTAGATGAGTTTCACTGTGTCTGGGGCGATCCCTGCGGCCATACCTTGCTCGATGCGCGAGGCGTTGATCGCTTCGACTTCTTGCATCGTGAGTTCGGTGTATATCTCCTCCGTTCCGTCGGCGTAGTCATGTATGTATAGTACCCAGCGGCCGAGGCGTTCCCACACCTCGATAACGCGGTATTTGCCGAGGTCGTTCGTGTATAGGAAATTCAGATTTTGAAGCCGTGAGGCGTGATTTTCATAGAGGTTTTCCAGCTTTGTATGGTCGTGGCAGATGCCATAAATTTCGCGTAATGCCTGCACGTCTTCACGGCATGTGGCGAAGTTGCGCACCAAATCGTCGAACGTGTAGTCGTGCAGCTCTCCGATGCGGCGGATGTCTGTCAGTCGCGGATCTTCGATGTCGGCATTGAAAAATAGCCGGTTGATGTTCACGAGGTCGATTTTTCCGTCCGTGCGGTTCTTGGTACTCCAATAGCCGTAGCGTACCTTCGCGCAGGCTATCCCCGTCAGACAGAGTTCCTCAACAACGTTGATGTCTATTTTTCGGATTCTGTTGAGCTGGTGGCACGCTTGCAGGGCGTTGGTCAGCATTTCTCCGAGCGGCTGGTCGTCGCGACTGCGGGCATATACGACCGTTTGCGTGGGCGACGAAAGGAGTTGTCCGTGAATATTACGGATATATTGCTGGATATAGTTGTGTTTGAGCGGCACTTTCCCGCTGCGGGAGATCAGCGCATCTTCGCGGATCGTCCGGTGCGGATGGTCGGGGTCGGGTACCGTGTCGCTCCATTGGTCGCCGTTCTTGTATCGCAGATTCCGGGAGTGCTCTTTGCGCAGGTAGTCCATTGCGTCCCAATCCCGCGCACAACGCCACAGGAGCGTTAGATTGTCGTCGGCGTAGCGCATCGTGCCTTGCTCCCATTCGCGGCGTGTTCGAGCGACGCTTTTATCCGTTTGGGCCAACAGTTTCAACCGCCGGGTATCAATATTCCGTAACATGGTCGTCCTCGTTTAATGCGTTCATCATCGTTTCGTTCAATTCTTCTTGTAATCGGTCATAAGCTGCGGTATTGGGACGCGTATCGGCAAGTATCGCCCGCAGCTTGTTCACCGCCGTTTGGTGTGCCTTGAAAATTGCGATACGTTGCAGATTCCGTTGTACGGCAGGATCGGTGCGGTCGAGTGCCGGCCCCATGCGTTTATATTTGGCTTCGATATTCGTCAGACGGTCGCGGAGGGTGTAATACCGTTCGGCTGGATTTTCGGGGCGTGCCGTTCCATAGAAGCGATTTATTACGGGCAGATCGCGGCTGCTGATTTCTTCTCCGGTGAATAGCGCCTGCGAGGTGTGCACCATGTCTTTGATGAACTTACCCATTCCGCCGCCGTAATAGGTCAATACGTGTTCGACGTGCGAGGGGTTGTACTCGAAGATACCCCGCAGCAGCGGGTCGATTTCTCCGTTCTTGCGTAGTCCGGCCGGTGTGTTCTCATCGCCGCCGCCTAACCTGTTGATCCCTCGACAGAGGTAATAAATCGCTTTGTTTACGTTTCTCAGTCCCATTTCCGAGAGCGGATAGTTTGCCGTCGTCGAGTAGCTGCGGCGTCCGACAGGATAACCGAACGCATCCTCTCCGGCATACCAGATGTCGTACCACGGCGTCAAAGCCGTAGGAATCAGTACACGTGTCGCATCTCCTTTGGATGAGGGCGAAGCTACGGGCGAGAAGTCCTCATAGAGCATCGTAAGCATCATGCGTGCGGCATCTTCGGAGCCGAGTTTTCCTCGGTAAAGGTCATGCAAGGCAGTTCCTATGCCGAAGAAAGCCCGGAATCCCTGTGGAAGCGGAATCTTCAAGTAACCGCGCTTTCCCATGCCGGGGATGATGAGGTGGTTATGTCTTTCGTATTCCGTAACGGCCAGATCGCGGCCGTCGCCTCCGCTTCCGGCGAGGAAGAAATCAAGCAGCAGACTGTCGAGAAATCCAGCCGCCGTCAGCGTGGCAACAGCCTGTGCAAATCTTTTCCGGTTACGCATGGCGATTCGTGCGACCTGTGCCGCTCCCTGTACCGAAGCATTGAAAAAGACGTAGAACATGCCGAGCGGCCGGGTTGCCGTACCGCGACGGTTGAAATTCACCGTAACGTTTTTTGCATCGTCGATAGCCGTAAGGAGCGATTTTCCTTGTTCAAGCGATGTGGTGAAGGTCGCCAAACGGGATGTGTTTTCGGCAATGCGGGAGGCATTTTCCAGCGCGACGCCTATTGCTTGCATACCGCTTTTGCGGGCAGCATACGAGAGCCATACCCCGGCGCGTTCGCTGCGCTGCGTTGCTTTCAGCAGTTCACCTATACGCCCCGTGCGGAATGCAACGTAACGTTTGATCTCCTTTTCGGCCTCGGCGATGTCTTTACTATGTACGAACCCCGTTTCCCCGCCGTTTTCACGGAAATAGTCGTAAAGCGTGTCCATGACCCGTTCGCGGCCGAATTGCCGGATTAGTTCCTGCCGATCGGCGGTGTCGAGTACGTCGAGCGTCCCGGTTTCGGCGATGGTCAGCGGCTCGGCCTTGCCTCGCAGTTCGCGGGTGATTGCGGCCATACTTGCAGGGATGTTACGCACGAATCCTTCGAGATTCCCGCCTTTGTCGATGGCGTGTACCAGCGCGGCGTGCTGCACGTCGCGCAGGAAATTCGCTGCGACAAACGCCGGATTTCGGGAGGTAAAAGCTCTTGCCAGCCAGCGTGTCGCGTTCCCGACCGTATCATCCAGCCATTTTGGAATCGCCAGCCGGTTATACTGGTTGATCGCGTTCGCCACGGCGGGATCGGCGAAGGTTATCACATAACGGATACCGTTCACGTAACATTCCACATTGCGCTGTCGTTCGTAAGAATGTCCCAAGTGTCCTTCGTGCTCGAAACGACTGCCCGATTCGGCTTCGCGGACAATGTTGAACCGTTCGGTCTCCTCGATACGGTTATACAGGTAGTCGGCCAGTTCATCATCGTGTGCTTGAAGTGCCGCGTTCATCTCCTTTTTCAGCCGGGCGATCTCCTTACGTGCCGCCTTCGATAGTTCGATGTCCTCGACGGCGGGGTCTATGGTCGTCGTAACCCATCTGTTGCCGATGCCTTTTGCCAACCAGACCTTATCGACGCGGAACAAGTCTTCCGAATTGCGGCTGTTGTTCTGCACCAACCGTAAGGCCGACTGCCTCGCCCTGTTGGTTTTGGCGGCGATGATCGCTCCGATACCGATATTCACCATTTGAGCGATCGGATTGCGGGGCTTTGCGATACGTCCTTCGGCTTCGTGCAGCACTTTCCGTAAGGGGCGCGGCCCCGCACTGTCGTCGATGAAGTCGTACACGTCGGCCGCATCGAAAGCCACCGGCTCGCCTTTCTGGTCGCGGTAGTTGTAATCATAATCCCGTAAGGGTACATAGTAGTCCCAGCCGTGCCCCTTTATCAACTTGCGGTGTTCGGGGGCTAACATTCCGTCCTCGACGAGGATTTCCAGCACGCGGTCGTTAGCCGCATTGATTCGCTGCCATAATCGCTGTGTCGGAATCTCTCCGGCCCGGCGGCGGAAATCTGCGACGATACTTCGGGCCAGCGTTTCGTTCCACGCATCGCGCGGGTCGAGGGATAGGGCCGCAATCCCCGTTGCCTGCCGTTCGAGCGACGATTCGGCCGTGATGTAGTCGATGATGTGTGTTTCCGTCATGCCTGTTTCACGGGCTATGGCTGCGATTTGGTCGAGTATGGGGTCTAAATACTCTTTCGTGTATTTGTCGATTGCGACTTTGGCGATGCTTGTCAAGTGGTTCAAATGTTTGTGTATGTCCGTGAGGTCGTCGATGCTGCCTCCGCGCCGCACGACTTCTTCCTGTAATCTTTCGACGGGTAAAGTGCTATCTATGAACCGGAGTTGCTGACGGCTTTTCCAATTCCGCTTGTCGTAAATCACAGTCGGTTCGATTCCGGCCGGCGGAGCCATTTCGGGCTGTGCCCGTTTCTTTTTAAGCAATTCTTCGACATACTCGCTCGCATATTTGAAATTCTCCGGTAGAGGTCGTTCGCTTTTCATCGTGCGTCGCCGCAACGGAGTGCGGTAGTTGTCGGAGAGGACGAAATCGAGGTGTTTGCGCATGGAGCGCACGATTTGCTCTTTCGTCTCTTGGGGTAAGGTTTTCACCAGTTCGTCGATGATGCTGCGATAGCTTTCTTGATCGGTGAGCTTTTGGAGGTCGAATAATGCGAGGTATTTGCGCATGGCCTTCAAACGATCATTGCCCATGCGGTCAATGATGGCTCGGCCCATGTCATCAAGCAGTCCATATACACGCATAGCGAAGTCATCGGCATTATGTTCGCCGAGTAAAACTCCGGTGATATGATGCTCGCGGATGTAGCGTTCGATGCTATACCGTTCGATATTTTCAGGTGTAGCGTCGTCGAATATCGCACGGTAACGCACGTTTTCAGAACGACCGAAAAGCTGTTTACGGATGCGTCGTTCGGTCGCTGTTGCGGCGACGGCTTCGGCGGCCGTGCGTGTTTTTTGCAGGCGGTGTTTCGACAACCACAACAAATAAGCGATGTCGCGGTCGCCGATACGCAGCGGAAGTCGCAATATGTCGCGTAGCAGCGAGCGGATACGGCCGATGATCCGGGCAAAGCGGCTCGGCGTGATGTCGCCTTCCGCCAAATGTGCGAGGTATTCTTCCGTTGCCAGACGGCGGGTATTTGCCTGGCGGTGCTTGGCGCCGGAGGATTGGTGCTCCTGCTCGCGGGCAATGTCGGCCACACGGCTGCGCCCTTCGGTATCGAGACCATTGTAAACCTTATCGAGAAAGTCGCCGAAACGGTCGCCCATCAGCGAGCGTAAGCCCATGTGTCCGACAATTTCATGCAATACGGTCGCTTCGGCATCGGCGAGTGTCGTAATATTGGGCAGGACAATGAACGTTTGTCCCGTTTGCGGGTCGTAAAAACCTTTTGAGTGTCGTTTACGACGTTGCACGAGCGGGTCGGAATCGGTAATTGCATCGAGGTCGTCGATAATCTCGACCGGAGTGTTCAGCGTGCGGGCGATCCGGCGAACGCGGCGAGCCAACTCCGCATCGCTTGCCGGGGCGTCGGAACCGAACGGATTGCCACCGTCGCGGAAGCGGAGGCCGTTTCCTGCATTGTCGTCAATCAATTCGTCAGGGTCGATGTCTATGGTTGCGGTTCCGGACTTGTCGGTTTCCTCCTGTGCTTCGATCGCTGCCAGTTCCACTTTCATCTGCTCTTCCAGCTCGGCGATGCGTTCTTCTGCCGCCTCCAACTCTGCTTGTTTGGGAAATCCATTGCCGACCTGCGTCTGTAAATATTCGATGGCTTGTTGTGCCGTTTCCATTCCGAGCTGCCGCTTCTGTATTTCGGCGTCGTACTCCTCACCGGAGAGCACTTTTTCGACTTGGCTGATGACGTTAATCATCTTAGCTCCGGCTTCGCCTTGCAGGTCGCGCCATTCGTTGCATTGGTAATAAATCGTGCGGTTGATGCGCTCCTTTTCATTGGAAAGGTAATTCCGTCGTAAAACAATTATAATGTCGAACTCTTTGCCGTTGATTCCGATGCGGAGTGTCATGTCCGATTGTGTACGGTCGGGTGATTGGCGGAGGGCATCCGCTTCGGCTTCGATGCGTTTCGAGAGCGGAACGAACAGGTCTTCGATTTTTTCCGGCTCGGAGGCTTTGAGTTTTCCCACTTCCACCGATACCACTTTATCGTCCGGAAACAGGCTTCGCAGGAAATCTTTTTTCTTACGGATTTGAGCAATTATTTGCGGGGTTGTTTGAAGGACGTTTTGCAGTCGTTTGAGTTCATGTGCGACGTATATTTGATGTTGATTGTAGTAGTCGCGTGCGTTTCTCAGCTTGCGTAGTTTATTCTGTTCGAGCGACAGGGCGAGCGCCGCAGCGCTGCCGGAGAGTGAGGCCATCATCTGCCCGAAATTCGTGCTGTCGCTGCTGTCGGTTTCGGGTTCTTCGAGCGAGCGTTCCGTAACCTCGCCCTTCATTGCCTGCTTAATGAACGATTCCTTGATTTTCAGCCGTTGGTAGCCCGTAACATCAAGCGTTTGTTTTACTCCGAGGCGCAGAATACGCACGGGTTTGTCCATTTGCAGGTGCAGATTGCCCTGCCGCACAATGCGGCCGATGCGTTGCAGGTAGTCCATAGGACGTATGGGTACGTCCAGATTGACGAGCATGTGCAGACGCTCCTGCATATTTACTCCGATACCTAATTTCTCGGTCGTGCCGAGTACGATCCGTACTTCGCCGTTGTTTATTTGCTTGTAGAGCGCCTCGCGTTTCGCGTCCGTTATGTAGTCGTGGATGATAGCGACCTGCTGGGCCGGTATGCCGGCGTCGATGAATTTACGCTTCATATCCACGAAAAGATTGAAGCTGTGGTCGCGGCTTTGGTAGGCGTCGCAGAAAACAGCAACGGTGCCGTTGTAATCGGCCGTTGCTTTCAAATCTTCTACGACTTCGCGCACGGCATGATTGACTTTGCTGTTGGGATCGTCCGGTAGAGCGGGATTAACCAGCCGCACGTCGATTGCCGCACGTTTGGCCAGTCCGAACATGACCAGCGGGATATGGGAGTTACGACGTTTTTCCTTACCGGACATAGCGTCGTATTGAGTCAGTATTTCCCGTATGCTGCGCATGATTGCCCGCAGCGCAGGCGTTTGGTCGAGCAGTATATCCTTCGGTTTGCCTCCCTCAATGCGCGGCGTTCCTACACCTTCGCGCAGATCCGGTACATCCTCCGTGAGTACGGTGTGCGCGACTTTCTTCCAGATCGCCAGCAGTTCCGGCACGTTGGAGTAACTGGCGAAGCGTTCGACTACGCGGAATTTGCCGTTTGTGGCAAACTCGGCCGATTCCTCGATATTTCCGAAATTGTTCGCAAAGGAATCGAAATCGGCGATCTCGTACTGTTCAAGTTCGTGTTTGGGCAGCAGATAGCGCAGGAACGTCCACATCTCGGCCATTGTATTGGATATGGGTGTTCCGGTGGCGAATACGACGTTTTTGTTCTGTTTATTTGCCAGAATATAAGATGTTTTCAGCCTCATGCTCTGCGCCCGTTGCGACGCCGCAGGGTCTATACCTTTGATATTTTGCAGGTTGGTGGTAAAACCGAGCTTCTTGTAGGCATGTGCTTCATCTACCAGCAAAGCGTCGATTCCCAACTGTTCAAAGGTCATCGTCTCGTCCGTGCGGCGGTCGAGCAGACGTAATGCACGAGTACGGGCCTGTGCTTTGAGTTTTTCTTCCTCTTTGACTGTTTTATCCGTTATTTTCTTGTTTTCCAGTCCTTCGATCTGTTTCTTGATTGCATAAGCCTGCCGTTTGGCATTGTCCGGAGAATTGGCTTCGATTTCTTCGAGCTGTTGCATCTTCTCTGCGATCAGCGTGTCGATATATTCATTGACACGCTCCGGGGCATCCGGTATGGCATCCAGATAGCTGTGATAGAGTACGACAATATCCCAATCGTTATAGGCGATCTTTGCGAATAATTCCTGCCGCTGCGATGCCGTGAGGTCTTTTTCGGACGGAACGAGGACACGGGCGGCCGGATAGAGGGATTTTATTTCGGAGGCGAATTGGTTGAATGTCGAGCGTTGTACGACGATGCACGGCTTCTGGGCGATACCGAGCCGCCGCATCTCCATTGCCGTAGTTATGAGGGTCAGGGTTTTTCCCGTGCCGACTTCGTGTGCCAGCAGCGTTGCTCCTTGCAAACCTCGCATGACACCGATTTTCTGATGCTCGCGCGGCTTCTTCGTGTGTGTGGCGTTGGGAAAATAATCGAACGATGAAACGTCGATTTGTCTTTCGACGGTGCTGTTGAAGGTTCTGTTATATATTTCGACGAGCTTATCGGTCGTTGTTTTATCTTGTCCTTTAATCCATTGTTCGAATCGTTCTTCCAGCTCGGTCTGTTTCATGGCGGCCTGCGTCATCGCTTCGGGGTCTTTGACACGCTTTTCTTTCTGAGCCAAAGGGTCGTATTCGCTGCGACTGATGTAGGTCTGCGTCTTGTTCATCCGGTCGAGTGCGAGTTTGCTCCCCGGCGCTTGCGGAATCCCCATATTGGTATCGACCGTATTCCCTTCGTTCGAGATTTTGGCGATATACTTGTTGGCCGATGTTTTGGCGATATGGGCCGTTACGTTGAACGTCTCTTTGAAAAACTGTTCGTATAGGGCGATGGGTATCCATGTGCTGCCGAGCGATACTTTAATCAGCGGCAGCGGAATATCCATCGGAATAATTTTCACGAGCGCACGGATGTTGGCGTCGAACTGTCCGTTTTCATTGGCTTGCTCGGCCTGTTCGAGTTTCTCGCGGACATTTCCCGAGAGGTATTCGTTGCGCTCCTCATAAAGACCCGTTACCGGATTGACATAGATAAGTTCCTGTGCGAGCAGTTCTTTTTCTGTATCCTCTTGTGGTATGTGGAGCAATTCTGCGATATAGGGCATATCGAGCCGTCCGTAGCGGTAGAGCGATACGGCGATCGCGTCTTTCGGCGTGTCGGCTTTCAGTTCGCGTGTCGGTTCCAGCATCCGGCGAAAGAAGATGTCCGACCTTTGGATGTCATGTCGTTTCTTTCCGTCGGGAGTTACGATTTCCTTGTCGTTTTCGATGGCTGCGATGGAGGGAAAATCCACGTCGTCGCGCAGGAATGAAATACGCGTGTTTCTTGATAATGTCCCGTAACGACGGGTGAAGGTAGCGTAGGCGTCGTTAAGCTCGGCTCGCAGTTGCTCGATGTTCGGCAGATCATTGCGTTCGGCATCGAGCAGCTCTGTGATCGCACTTTTCAGCCGCAGGTAATCGCCTAACGCTTCGACTTTACTGCGGTTGCGGATTTTCAACGAGTTCCAGTCGGCGGGTACGGCTTGTCCGAACCGCACGATATATGGTTTTCCGTCGATGATCGTAAGTCCTCCCTCTTTTGTACTGTTGGGGGCCTCGACCGCTTGCGGTATTCGCTCCGTTGCGGGTGCCGGGGCCGATGTGTAGATATTTTCGGGGAGTGCGGATATGAAACTGTCGAGCGTGCGGGACTGGTCTATGTCGCTTGTGGGGACGCAGCGCTGTTCTGTGGGGCGTATTTCCACGCCACTTTCGAATCCGAAGCGCATCTGGCCGGCCATGAACTGCGGATTGTCGTGAAAATACTTGTTATAGTTCATGTGTGCCGTTGCTGCTTCGGTCTTTACCTTCCCGTTCGACAGTTTGATAATTCGTTCGTAGGGCGCCTCGCGTTCCGTAATGGTCGATTGCATATTTACGGCATAGGGTGCCGGCCCGGCTTCGTCGCGTTTGCGGACGATAATGATGTCGGCCGAGGTTTCGGTGCCGGCCGTATTTTTGAATGTACCGGTATTCAGACGGACTGCCCCGATGAAGTCTGCATTACCGTCGTTTACGACCCAATTCCGCAAATTTGCACTCCGATCGAGCGTTGCTGTCGAGGTAATGAATACGCCCAATCCGCCGGGTTTGAGCTTCCGGATGCTTTTGGCGATGAAATAGTCGTGAATCTCGAAACGTGAGGATAAATCGCGGTCGAACGTATCGTGTACTTTGAACGTTCCGAACGGTACATTGCTGATCACCAGCGAATAGCTGTTGTTAGGTATGCGCTGCTGCTCGAAACCTTCGATGTGGATATGCGCTTCGGGATAGAGCGCACGAAGGATGTGGCCGGACAGATCGTCGAGTTCGATTCCTGTCAAATCCGATTTCGACCGTATCGAAAGAGGCATCAGACCGAAAAAATGTCCGATGCCGGCCGATGGTTCGAGGATGCGGCCACCGTCGAATCCGAGGCGTTCCACCATATCCCATATCGACGATATGACTTCGGGTGGAGTATAAAATGCGGTGGTTGTGGATGCGCGTGCCGCTTCGTATTCATCGGCTGTCAGTAGTTCGCGCAGTTCGTTGTGGTAGGGATGGGCTATTTTGAAGATTGCTGGAATACCGCCCCAGCCGGAGAATTGCTCCAATACAGCTTTTTCTTCCGGGGTGGCTTCGCGGCCTTCGGCTTCGATTTCTTTAATGAGCCGGATTGCGGCGAGATTGGCTTTGATCTTGCCAACCTCGCCTCTCGGAGCGAGGTCGTGTCCTCGTTCGATTACATGGTTTTTGTACGAGGTGTTTTTTGCGACTTCGCTTTCTCCACCTTTTTCAACGTGGCGATGATCTCCCGCATCATTTTTTCGCTGATGGGTATTTGTTCCGGCTCCTCCGGACAGTAACACGGTCGGAGGAGTTGATAGTAATACTCGTCCACTACTACCGGATCTTCGTCCCGTTCGAGTGCTGCCTGCCGCCACCGCATCGCCCGTGTTACGGTCTGGTCTATCGAATCGAGCAATTCCGCCGGATTCTCCCGATACTGTTGCAACAGGCTTCTCGGCTGATAAAATGCCAGTTCCCAAAGCGCCGTCTTTGCGGCTTCCGTCTCCATAAGCGGGATAGTCTTTCTCGCTACTGTTTTCCCGTCGTTCATCGTTTCGTGTATTTTGATTCTCTTGTAATATATGGTCGAGCGTCTTGGCCGCTGTTATGTTGTCAAGATAAGCATTTAATTCTTTTTTTGCAAGTTCGGCCAGCTCGCCGACGGTAATATCTGCCGGGGCATAACGATTGTGTCCATTGGGTAAAAAGGTTTGTTCTTTGTTTCGCAGTCGCCATAATATTGGCTCTCCGAAGCCCATAATATCTTTTATTTTCAAGTTATTAGAATACCCGTATCGGTTGTCGTAGCTTTGTGGTGCGACGGGTACACTGACATAAATGCCCAAATCCGTTTCGGGTGCCCAAAGTGTAAACGAGCCGTCGCCGCCGGCCGGTGCTATATTGGTCTGGGCATAGATGGTTTTACCCTTGCGATCCGTTTCGTGCTCCCAGCCCAATTCATCGGCGAAAGCACGGCTGAATCGCTCCAAATCCTTGCGGAAGTTCTTTTCGGGGCGTAGATTGCCAGTCTCGTTTGTGTCTTTCTCGACAGCCCCCGTCATGTCGTATATTCCTGCCAATCGGTATTGTGCTCCCGTTCCTGTCGGCTGGGATGTTTTCTCGGCCTTGTCGAGATCGGCCATGTCGAACGCCTCCACCTGCTCGTAGCTGTCCATTTGCGCGGCATATTCCTCCATGCCGGGCATTTGGCGGGCGGCGGTGTAAATAGGTTTCAGATAGGGGCGGATCACGTCGCCCAGATCGGCGATCATCCGGCGGGAGAAGTCGGCGAATCGACGCGCTCCGGCCTCAACATGGTAAGCGGCCATTTGTGCACCTATGGAGAGTATTTCGGGGTCGAAGCCGGCGTTGAGTTGTCCGAGTTTCTCGCGCATCCGTCGTTTCAGTTCCTCGTATTGCTCAGTCGTTACCAATTTGTTCTGCGCCCCGTATTCGGGAGCTGTGCCGGCCGATGAAGCGGAATCGTCGGCTGTTTCCGATTGTTGTTTTTCCGCTGTCTGTCGGGCGTGTACCTCCTCTAATTCCGCATAGATGCTGTGTTGGAGCGGAAATACGGGTTTTCCTTCTTCTTGTTCTGCTGCCTTATTGATTTCCACCACTAACCGGATAGCGGCGTCTGCACTTTGTTCAGCCAATTTACGGATATGGTCGATGAATCGTTCGCGGGCTTCGTCATTTTGAACGATACTTTGTTTTTTATATCCCAGTCCCTCACGGGCCCTTGCCGAATAAAAACGGTACATATTATATGCCTTCGGAGAGTATGAATCTACCGGAACCAATGCCGCTTTATCAAATAGCGGATGTTGGATGGCGGGCTGTTCTTCCGATGTCGGGCGGGTGGCGTCGGATGTTGGTGCTGTCCCCCGAAATGCCTCGGCGTCTTCCGGGGTGTCGAATAGAAAACTGCGAGTGAAGGAGCTGTAATATCCGTCGTGTTCTTTGGCCCTCTTTTTCAAACTTTGAAATGCATTTCGTTCGATCCGTTCTGCCAATTTGACAGAGTAAAGAGTAGCGCCGGTCTTGGAGTGGCGGGTTTGTTCCGTAGGGCTGAAAAGTCCGGTTTCGGCCGATGTGTCGGATGTCGCGGTTTTCGTTCGATGCTGACTTTCGGCAAGGGTTGCCAGCTCCGCATGGATGCTGTGGCGAGGCGTAAGGATCGGTTTGCCCGCATATTTTTGAGCCGCAGCGTTGGCTTCCGCAACCAACTTGATTGCGGCGCGAACGTCTTTCTTGGCCAGCCGCCGCACGTCGCGGATGAATCCGGCTTTGATAAGGTCATTGTTCAGCACGCTGAAAACCTTATCGGGAAACGACGCGACGGCATGATGCAGGTATCTGTCGTATTCTTGGGTAATTGCAGGCGGAAACGTATCCTCGGCCGATGTGCTGTTTTGCGGGATTTCCTTTTGCCGTTCTTCTCGGAGCGGTAAAGTCCCCTGCGCATGATAAGCCTCCACCGCCTCGGCAATAACTTTGCTTTTCGAGGCTTCGGTACGGGCGATACGTTCCTGCAAACGGCCTATTTCCGCTTGCAGGGGAGCTAAAATGTCGTTGAGATTACGGTCGGAGAAATCGCGCGGCACGTCGAACAGATCGCCGTCGGAAGGTTCGTGAGACGGCCCGAACAACGTTGTTTGGTTATCCTCTTCGTAAGCGGTTCCGATATTGCGTTTTTCGGCAGCATAGCGGGTGCGAAGCGTGTGCAGTTCGGCCCTGTATTGGTCGAGACGGGCTTCGATCTCGGCGGCGGTCTCGGCCGCTATTCGTCGTTCGTCGTCGGTGAGGGGGCCGGATATTGCGTCCAGTCCGCCTCCATGTCGAACTGCGGCCGACCCGCCGCCCTGTTGTCCGAGATACGCATCATCACCTGCTGGGGCGTTACGTTGTTCTCCATCGACAGTCTCGCTACGATCGTTGCCAGTCGCTCCAAACGCTGAGGTGTCAATCCCGTTTCCGTTTTCGGTTTCGTCGTCATAATTTGCTGGATTGGGAGGTGCTGTCTCTGTCGCTTCAAAGTTAGTGTTTTTTGAAGATTCGGACGCATCCTCAATGAATAAATTATCTATTTCTGCCCATTGATCCTGCGACGTCTGTCCGGCCCATTGTGCGAAGGCGTCGTCATATAATAATTCCGTGCGGACGCGCTCCTGTTCGGCTTCATACTCCTGCATCCGGGCGTAATCCTCTTCGTCCATATCGTCGTATGGATTCGGAGTGTCGTTGTGCAACCTTACGGCAGCGTTGTAAGCCTGTCGTGGCGAATGTATTCGGGAGAGTACTTCCAGCACGGCATCTTTGATCGTCTTGTCGTCCATGTCCCAATGTGCCTGCTCCGTATTCCCGCCGCCGTATTGGAAATAAAGCCGCTCGGCGTATTGTTCGGGAGTGATACCGTCCGAAGATAGGATGCTGAACCGCGAGCGGCGTTCGTTTTCATTGCCCGTAAATCCGAGTTCTCGGGCCAACCCCCGACGATTGCCGCTGTCTTTCCATGCGAACCTCAACCCGCTGGCGATGTCGCGCAGGATCACGTCCTCGATAGATACGAAATCACCTAACTCGGCCGCAGATTGGGTGTAGGGTGTCGTTCGCTCTTTGCGGATTCGGGGTATTTCTGTGCGGGCGGGTGCCGCCGGGGGCGGCACGGCCGGGACCGGTGTCGGGTGCTCTTCAACGGGAACCGTTGCCGTGGCGTGCTGCTGTAAAAACTGCAAGGCGTCCGAATACATTTGCCGTTGTCCGGCATCGGCCGCTCCGTCGAGCATACGTTGTATGATTCGTTGTGCATCCTGCTCTCCTGCGGCTGCCCGAATCGCCTCGGCGAGTTGCCGGGCGATCGGTTCATTGTTCGTCGTGTCGGTATCCGTGGCTTCATTGTGCTGCGCAGGTGCGATGGCGGTGGTCGTTTCGGTCGGTGGTGGTGCCTCGGATTTCGGGGTGAGCGCATGGGCCGGTGTAAGGACGAATTGTCCGGTATCCAACTGTACGACGTAACTGCCGCCTTGCTTCCCTGTGATGCGCCCTTGTACCCCGTCTGCGGTAATTACTTCGTCGCCGTTGGCGTATTGTACGGCTTCGGGGGTAACGATTCGTGCGACTTCCTCTGGGGCAATGCCCGCTTCGGTGCCGGTTTCCATGTCGTATTGTTCCTGCTTGGCCCGATTCTCAGCTTCGGCCTGCTGTTCGATGATTTGAGCCTGCCGTGCTGAAAATTCCGCCAGCGGCGTTCGTTCGATATGTTCGAGTTCCGTCCGGTCGATCTGTCCGGGCTGGCCGGTTTCGGGGTCGAGGACGAATAAGGTTCCGTCCGTAGCCGCTTCGTCGGTGTCGCCCGAAAGTACGACATAGGTTTTCCCGTCCGCACGTCGGGCCGTTATGATTTCTTCGGTCGCCGTTTTGCCGTCAAGTCCTTTGTAGGCCCACCGCTCGGCGGTTTGTACGGCGGTATGGAGCGCTTCGCCCTCGGCATCGCCCGTCTCCATGCCGTCGAGAATCTGTCGTTGGAGTCGGAAGCGGGCATAGTCGGCGGCATGTGCGGCGTCCATTTTCCCGATATTGGCCGCCTGCCAGTCGATCGCGGCCATCGCCTGCGCCTGCTGGCTCATCGTCGGCTTGTGCATCGCTTCGAAAACCTGTTTGCGCAGTTCTTCATTTTCGATTTTGGCGAGCGCTTTTTTCTCCTCGGTTTGCAGGACGTGTGTTTTGTGGACGTATGCTGCGACGTTCGGCAGTTCCAACGCAGAGAACCCCGCTCCCATGAGCGACGTGGTGAGAAACGTCGTCCAAAGGTTTTCACCCGAAAGATTCTCCCGCCATTGTTCGTGCTCTCCGGTCAGAAGGGGCGACAGGATGCCTCCGGCGACCTCTTCCAACCATTCATCGACCGGGCCGTTCCATAGAGTTCGATTACGGAAGTCGGTAAGATACCTGCTCCGAGAATATCCCGGCAATAGCTTGTCGAACGACAGTTTTACGCCCATACGCCGGCCGAGCTGCTCGACTGGCCATTTCAGTACTTTCTGTACGCCTTTGCCGAGTTCTCCGCCGATATGCTCGGTAAACACGTCTGTAAACGAATCGGCGGCCGCCTTATACATGAGTTCGTACTTCGGCACGGGATGTTCTGTAACCGTCCCGTTTTCTGCCACTGTGTATTGTTGTTGCGCCCGCTGGTGGTAGTTGGTGTAGGTTCCGGCCTGTAAAGGCGTCATAGCGGCTGCGCTGACGGTATATTCACCCAATTTACGCAGGCCCCGCCCTACAAGGTTTTTCGCTTCTTTTTTGATAAGGGCACGTCCGACGGTTTTTGCGGCTCCGCTGCCCAAACCGCTCGTTGTGGCAAAGCCGGCCATGTAGGGCAGCGATGCCGCGACGCCGCTGCCGACTTTCGCGCCGGTGGTGGGGCCGCCTCGCCGGGCGATATACTCGTTTATTAACCCTGATGTGCGGAACAATTCGACTATATCTTTTTCGGTCGGGGTCAGCCGTTCGCTTCGGGCCGCTTTTTTCAGCGCCCGTGTCGTTACGATGTTTTCGGCCAGCTCGCGGGTTCCGAGCGAGGCAAAGTCCGCCAACGTCTGCCAGTCGAAAATTTCACGTGTAAGTCCCGATGTGCCGTCTCCGGCCTGTTTGTCCTTTTCTGTTTTCTGATTGAGGATTTTCAAGGCCCGCTCTGCGGCCTGCATGAGCTGCGTATCTTCACCGCCGAGAGCCGACGGGCTGCGTAGCATTTGCGATTTTGCATAAGAAGCCCATGCCTGTTGCCACAAGGACGCATTGTCCGTACCCTTATCCATGCGTGCCAACGTCTCCTGTCGTCGGGCGTCGGCTCGTTGGCGGGCACGGTCGTAGATCGCTTCGATATGTTCCGTGAGGCCCTCTTTGATTTGCCGCTCGTAATCCTCTTCGGACATGTTCGGAGCCGGTTTTGGAAGTGCATACGATGCAGATATATCGGGTGCTTCGCCCGATTCGGATTCGGCGGTCAGAGCGGATGGTACCGAGGCGTCGGCTCCACGTCTGCGGGTCTTTTGTAGGCCGGATATGGCGTTGAGCTGCCGAAGCTGTTCGGGGGTGAGTTCGGGAAGTGAGTTATTCATAATTCAGATAGTAATCCATGATCTGTTGGTCGGAGAAACCGGCTTCGCGCATCTGTTCGGCCTGTCCTGTTTCAAGCAGATTCAGTGTTTCGGGGGAGTATGGCCCGGTAATATAGCGTTTCGGCTGCCGGAACAGCAGCCCTATATCGGCGGGTGGTTTCGAGGGCTCCTGTTCGCCCGTGAGTTTCAGATAAACTGTGCGTAAAAGCTGTGCTTTCTGTGCCGGTTTGAGCTTGCCATACGAGAACTGCGGGACTTTTTCGCCTGTGTAGGCCGGTTTCTTGGTCGGGCTTCCATCTTCGGGAATGATGCCCATATCACGGCCTTTCTCGTAAAGCAGACTTTCCTGTGCCGGCGAGAGGCTTACGACGGTCTTTTCGTCGCGGTCGAGAAACTGGACGACGGCTTTGTCGGCGG
>ULXS01003434.1_pt1 | contig 34023 bp, 19 predicted proteins | sample 1961421 | NCBI WGS metagenome assembly ULXS01 (sample SAMEA4835842, study PRJEB28245) | human gut metagenome | biome: gut microbiome; material: fecal sample | place: Denmark | collected 2008
ACAGAACTTACCGGTGGGTATGATTTATTCCTACCGTTAATGATTACCTCGACCGTAGCTTATGCAACGATAAAAGTGTTCGAACCACATAGCATATACACCATGCGTCTGGCAAAAAAAGGAGAACTACTCACCCATCACAAGGATAAAGCCGTACTTACTCTTTTGAAGATGGACAGTGTCATCGAAAAAGATTTTATCGAAGTACACCCGAATATGAGTCTCGGAGACATGGTAAAGGTTATCTCGCAATCCCATCGTAACATATTCCCGGTAACCGACAATGACAATACATTATTAGGCATCGTCATACTCGACGACATACGCAATATCATGTTTAGGCCAGAACTGTATAACCGTTTCTATGTCAGAAAATTCATGACCATGCCCCCAGCCAAAATAGAAATAGGGAGCAACATGGATAATGTCATGAAATTATTTGACCAAACCAACGCATGGAATCTACCTGTCGTAGAAAACGGGAAATATATCGGGTTTGTTTCCAAATCAAAAATTTTCAATTCGTACCGGCGGGTACTTGTTCACTTTTCTCAAGATTAAAAACAATGGAAAAACAAGATTTACGCATCATCTATATGGGTACTCCCGACTTCGCTGTCGAGAGTCTGAAACGCCTTGTCGAAGGAGGATACAATGTCGTGGCTGTTATTACCATGCCTGACAAACCGGCCGGCAGAGGCCACAAAATACAATACTCTCCGGTCAAAGAATACGCTCTGAGCCGAGGTTTACCGATTCTACAACCGGAGAAACTGAAAGACGAGTGCTTTATCGAACAGTTGAGAGAGTTACACGCCGACCTGCAAATTGTCGTAGCTTTTCGCATGCTTCCCGAAATCGTATGGAACATGCCCCGTCTGGGTACTTTCAATTTACATGCTTCGCTTTTACCTCAATACAGAGGAGCCGCTCCTCTCAACTGGGCTATTATCAACGGCGACACAGAAACAGGAATCACGACATTCTTCCTCAAACACGAAATCGATACGGGCGAAATCATACAGCAACGAAGAATCCCTATACTTCCCGAAGATAATGTAGGGACAATACACGACAAACTAATGACATTGGGCGCCGATATGGTAGTCGAAACTGTCGACGCCATTATCTCCGGGAATATCACCCCTATCGATCAAGCCTCTATCCAAACTAACGAACCCTTACGGCCTGCGCCCAAAATATTTAAGGAAACATGCCATATCGACTGGAAAAAGACAAGCGAGCAAATCCATAACCTCGTGAGGGGACTGTCTCCCTATCCGGCCGCATGGTGCGAATGGATATCGCCGGATAATAATCGTTTCGGAGTAAAAATATACCGTACAACCCCCCTACCCTCCAAACATAACTATGCACCGGGGTCTATACATACAGATGGAAAAAATCATATTGACATAGCTTGTACCGACGGATTTATACGGATAGAAGAGTTACAACTCGCCGGAAAAAAGAGAATGGCTGCACCCGATTTATTACGGGGTTTTCATCTCAACGACGAATTTCGTTGCGAATAAAAAGCCGACTACTTCCTACGTACCGGAACGGTATGCACAACATGTCCGATAAAAGAAACAATTTTACGGGGAGAAAATGATTTCGCCGCAACGATGAGAATTACGGCAACAAGGATCATAAATATACCGATTCCCAACCGCAACGTAAAAATCTCACCAAACACGGTCACACCGATAATCACGGCAGTGAGAGGCTCCAATGCACCCATAATAGCCGTAGGTGTAGAACCGATAGCATGAACGGCCATAGTCATCGTCACCAAAGAAATAACCGTAGGAACCAAAGCTAGCATGATAGCAAACAGCCACATACGTGGAGTAGTAAGCGGTTGCAAATAATTACTTCCGTCGAAAAACGAATGAAAGACTATGGCTACCATACAAAACAGCAAGACATAAAAAGTCAGCTTTATAGATGAAAGTTTTATCGATGACTGATTGATTACGACAATATAAAGGGCATAAGTTAACGATGCAATCATAACCAACGATACGCCCAAACCATTTAATCCGGCTCCTGTTCCTCCCCGGTAAAGCAAGGCTATCCCCGATAGAGCAAGAATAATCGAAAACATAGTCACCGGCGATATACGCTCCTTAAAGAATAGAGACATAATGACAGCTACCATTATAGGATACACAAACAACAAAGTCGAAGCTATACCGGCATCCATGTGGTGAAAACTCGTATAAAAAGTCAGAGAAGACACAGCAAACAAGATTCCTAACAAACACAATGTTTTCACCTCTTTGCGAGACAATCTAAATGACTGTTTCTGAATAAACAGAATACATGCCAAAACAACTGCTGCCAATGAAAAACGATAAAACAAAACCGAATTCGAATTTAATCCTTCTTGATATAAGAATAATGCCCCCAACGGGTTTGTTCCATAACTGACCGCAGAAACAATTCCTAATATTGTACCCTTGACTTTCAGATTCATCTTACTTTATTTTTCGGGGTGCAAAGATAGCAAATCTCCAAAAGAAAGAATTATTTTTATAGGACTTTTTCTGCTTGTTATAAAACCCTCTTAGAATGCATTTTTTTCTCCACGAAAAGCATTCACGACAGTGAGGAATATAATCTTGATGTCGAGCCAAAAATTCCAATGTTCGATATACCAAACGTCATATTCTACCCGACGTTCCATCTGCCACAACTCCCGAGTCTCCCCTCTATACCCGTTTACTTGTGCCCAACCGGTAATGCCCGGTTTAATAAGATGACGAAGCATGTATTTATCTATAATCTTCGAATAATCCTGCGTATGTTTCACCATGTGAGGACGCGGACCAACGACCGACATATCCCCCACAAAAACATTGATAAATTGAGGTAATTCGTCCAAACTCGTCTTCCGTAAAAATTCTCCGACTCTTGTTTTTCTAGGATCATGACGAGAAGCCTGCAACTGATCGCTATTAGCATTGACTTTCATCGTTCGAAACTTATAGCAATTAAATTCTTTCCCCTTAAATCCTGTCCGTTTCTGCTTAAAAAATACTGGACCCGGAGACGACAATTTAACGGCAATAGCAATAGGAGTGAAAATAATGGGAGAACAAACCAGTACAATTGATGAAAACAATAAATCGAACACCCTCTTCAAGAAGCGCGAAAAGAGATTTTGTAAAGGTTCTGGATGCAACGAAAGAACCGGAACATTACCCACTAACTGAAATTCGAGCTGACGATGAATATATCGACCGACATCGGGAACCATATAAAACGAAATATTACTGGCTTCGGAAAACTTCAATAACCGAGTTATCTTTTCTTCTTGCCTCATCGGTAACGCACAATAAATCTCATCGACTTTATTTTCTATCACGAAATCCTCGACAGAAGAACAGTCCCCTTGAAAATTCGGCAAAGATTTCTTTAACGACAGATTATCATCGAAAAAGCCCATAAATTTATAGCCATATCCGGCATCGGAACGTAACTCGTCTAATAATTTTATACCCATAGCCCCGGCTCCTACAATAACTACTTTCTTGAAGTTATAGCCTTTCCGTCGAAAATATTTCAAAAGTTTTCTCGATCCGATCCACCACACGGCCAACAAGACCGATAGAAGCAAATAGAACCTCAACAATACTCGCGCTCCAATATTATCGATTTGCAAAAAGAATATCAATAATAGAAAAACCGCTAAGTGGCACAACACGGCCTGTGTAACTTTTATCAAGACTCTATCGACATGTAAAATACGCAATTCATGTATTTTTGCAAAAAGTGAAAATACCGGGAAATAAGAAAGATTAAGTAACAGCCATATTATTTTCACACCAAATCCGCCGTCGAATCCGCCACCCCAATAACAAACTACGGCATAGGCAATATTCAAGCAAAAGAAGTCGCCGATAACAATCAGTGACTTTATCATATGTCCATACCGCCCACGTGCCATTCTCTCTTTCTTACTTTTTTACACGACTAACTACATAAATATTTTTCAGAGAGCTTTACTTTTCTCCCGGAAATAACAGGGCAACTCCAATTTATTGAGCCGCCCTGTTTATAAAATACGTTGTTCTTAATTACAAGTTCTTATCTATAAGTTGCACTTTTTGTTCGATAAGCTGCATATCCTCTCGAATTTTTTGCATTTTCCGTTCCATCTCTTTTAACAAGCCACCGGATTTCTTCGAAGATATATTCAAAAATCCTATATTATTCTCATAGGTTTTCAACTCGCCTTTTTTCTGTTCATACATGCGCAAAAGTCTTTCTCTCTCCCGATAGAGTTTATCGTGGTTCGTATCGGCCATTTGCTGTACCGTAGCCGAGAAGTTACTTAACCGATTGCGATTCTCATTCATATTCAAACGGGAGAAAAGAGTATCGAGTAAAGACTGATATTCTTTATATATTTTATCTTTCTCTTTAAAAGGTACATGACCGATCGAATTCCACAGAGCCATCAAGTCACGAACTATTTTGACGGCTTCTGTACTATCCATAGATTCATCTATCTCTTTCAATTTATCGATAATACCCCGCTTGTTTTCCAAGTTTTCTTGTTCTACTTGTCGAGTGGAAGCCAATTGTTCATTCTTTTGCGCAAAGAAATAATCACATGCCGTAACAAAACGTTTCCAAATAGCATCGGAATGTTTTTTAGCCACAGGGCCTATTGTTTTCCATTCTTTTTGCAAAGCGACAAGAATGTCGGCAGTAGCTTTCCAATCAGTACTGTCTTTTAATGCCTCTGCTTTTTCACACAACGCTTTTTTCTTTTCGAGATTCTCTGCCATTCTTTCCTTGACAGCTTTGAAGTACTCGGCTTTTTTTGCAAAAAATTCATCGCAACTTTTACGGAATCTCTCGAATAACTGATTATTCATCTTCCGTGAGGCAACCCCCAACGTTTTCCATTTACCTTGTAAATCGAGAACTTGCTTCGTAGCATCGTCCCATTGAGCAAAAGAAGTCAATAAACTTAAATCCATCGACTCGATTTCCTCACATAAAGCAATCTTGGCTTCTTCATTTTTACGTTCCACTTCTTTACGCGCCTCAAAAAAACTTTGATAGCGTTTATTTACTTCTGTTGAAGCATCTTTAAACCTATTCCACAAATCTTCTCTCAGCTCCTTGGCGACGGGACCTATTCCGCGCCATTCGTCATGCAATAATTGTAATTGCTTAAATGCTGCTACAACATCGTCATTTGCCAATAATGCTTCTGCTGCATCACAAAGAGCGGTCTTCTGTTCCAGATTTTTCTTGAAATCATAATCCCGTAACTCTTTATTTATTTTCAACAAGTCATAAAAATTCTCGACGTAAGACTGGAACTTTTTCCAAAGACCAGACACCGCCGCCGAGGGTAATTCGCAAGGCTCTTTGAACGATTGCTGCAACTCTTGAAAACGGGTATATTGTCTGTTTATATTATCCGAATCTTCGGTAATAGATTTCATCTCTTCCAAAATTTGTTGCTTACGCTCCAAATTTTCTTCTCTTTGCTTTTCGAGCAAGGCCGTATATTCGGCTTTTTTCTCTCGAAAAACAGATAACAAAGACTTTAATGTTTCCTCCTGTTCATCGGGCATTGGCACAAATTCAGCCCCTGGGTTACCCGCGGCTATAAAGGCGTTACGAGCCTCTTCTATTTCAATTTTTTTCTGTTTATAATAAGCCTGTTTCAGTTCGTCAACTTCATCTTTGACTTCTTCAACCGAACCTTCTACCAGTTTTCTCAACGAGTCTATAATTTCTTCTCTCGAAAGCCGTGAAGTCGATTGTACCGAATTTTGTTCCTCCTCGGCGGGAGTAATAGTTTGACCTGCAAGAAGTTCTTCTGTATTCATGTCAGGTTTTTCAAGCGCTGTTGTCATAGTATAATCTATTTTTATGAGGAATAAACTCTCTATTATCTATACAAATTAAAAAAAATATTTTGTCATTTCATACAAAAAAATCATATTATTTTCACAGAAGTATCGTCTTTTTCATCAGAAAGGAAATTTTGGTCATTAGGAGTCGTATCTTGACGAAGAATCTCTACACAACCAAAACCAAGATTTACTTTCTCCCCTATTCCCGTTTCATACATTATCTGATGGAGAATAGGACTCATCGATAATTTGAATTTATACATATATCCTATAACTTTCGACTCTTCGGGAGTAAACCGCATCATAAAAATTCCTTTTCTTTTCGGTTCGGAAAGCAAACTCCATGAAAATCCTGTATCACCATCAAAAGGCCGACCGAAAATCTTTTCATATTTTCCCAGCACCGAGCGATAAAAACAATCGGCATACCCGGGATAATCGGGCCCGACATATTCCATGCTCCGATTGGGGCGAGCCACCATAAACACGATTGGAGATAAAGCCAAATACTCTGCTTCCTCTCCAAACTCAGGAGCCGGACATTCAACGATATCTTCGACCTCTAACTCCACCCGACTACGCCTATCCCCAAGTACAAAAGTTTCTCCCGAAAAAAGTTGCTTTACAAACTCGTGAGTTCCCCGAACAGGCAAAAAAGAAATCCACATTTGAACCCTCTTCACCAAAATATGTAATCTGTCATACTCTACCCGAATGCGGGGGATATATAAATTTGAAAACGAAAACAAGCGATTACGGCAATCATCGATCGGTGCGAAACCGTTGCTCGAAAGCCAGTGTAAATATAGCTCGAAATTTTCCCGAATACGACGATATACAGCTGCCGACAATTCGTATTGGTAGCTTACAGGCAAAACACTACCAAAACTTTCCGATTTAACCGACAACACTAACTTAAAACGCATAGTACTATTCTATATCTTTTATCAATCAGAGACATCTGTTATTATTTCTCGTTTTGCATGTACCGATTTGTACCATAATGTAGAACTATTTTCCGGGACAAACAATTTTTCCGCAATACGCCGCAAATCGAAAGGGGTAAGTTTTTTATATTTTTCAACTTCTGTATCAATATTTTCCGCTCCACCCAACAATTCATAATAAGCTAAATTGGTGGCTTTATTCAGATAGTGCAAATTGGAAAACAAATCGTTTGATTCAAAACGATTTATCACCTTATCCAATTCCCTTTGCTCCAACAGTTCTTCCCTCATTCGTCGCAATTCCATTTCAATGGCTTCTTCTCCCTGCTCCAACGAAATTCCCGGTGATAGTTTCCCTTTCAGTAAAAACAAACCGGGCTCTATATCACCGGTAATAGAAGAATCTATTTCTGTAAATAGTTTCTTTTCCATCACCAACCGTCTATACAACCGAGAGGATCGACCGGAAGCCAATACATCGGAAAGAGCATCATACCCCTGATAATCGGGATGCTTACGGTCTACCATATGATAGGCCTTAAAAATCGCATCTAAGGGAACCTCTCTTTCCACTATCTTTTTATGAGGTTTTGTCTGAACCGGCTCCTGAGGTAAATCGCGGCAAGCGACTTCTCTTCGAGAAATAGGAGCAAACCATTTCTCACAAAGCAATATGGCTTCATCGAATGGTAGGCTTCCCGAAATACTCAATATCGCATTGTTGGGCGCATAATGGGCAAAAAAGAATTCTTTTACTTCTTCCAATGATGCATTACCAATATGCGAAGTATTTTTCCCGATAACAGGCCACCGATATGGGTGTACCCGATAAGCCATCGGTCGCAATAGCAAGAACGAATCTCCATAGGGTTGGTTCAAATTACGTTGCTTGAACTCTTCTATAACGACTTGTTTCTGTACAGACAAAGACTCGGAAGAAAAAGCAAGGCTTAACATTCTATCCGACTCCAACCAAAATGCCGTCTCGGCATTATGCGTAGGTACTACCGTATAGTAATTGGTCACATCGTTACTTGTCCACGCATTATTCTCTCCTCCTGCTTTTTGTAGAGGGGTATCGAAATCGGGAATATTCACAGACCCACCAAACATGAGATGCTCGAACAAATGTGCAAATCCTGTCCGCTCCGGCGATTCGTCCTTCGAACCGACATCATAAAGCAGATTCAACGCAGTCATTTTCGTAGAGCCATCGTAATGATGAATGATGCGCAATCCATTAGGCAATATGTGACGACGAAACGGTATCACTATTTGACCACTTTCATTTTCAAGATTTTGACATCGGTTTTAGGCCTGTCGGCAGAGCCTGTTTCGACTTGTTGTATCTTGTCTACAACCTCCATTCCGTCTACCACTTCACCGAAAACAGTATATTCACCGTCTAAATGAGGCGTTCCGCCAACAGTCGTATAAGCTTCACGTTGCGCCTGCGTGAGCGTCCGCTTTCCTTCCTTCTTAATTTGTTCATGAGTTTGAGCGATCAATGTATCTTGCAACGCTTGCAGTCCCTGCATATCACGATTTCTACGCATATTCATGATTTCCTCCCTATGATTTGCCGCCAACGACTGAAAAACCGATTGCTCTTGCTGCATCTGCATTTGACGTTCCAGCTGGTCAATCTGTCCCGGATTAAAAACTTTACCCGTGACAATATAAAACTGGGAACCCGAAGAGGCCTTCTCTGGATTTACCTGGTCTCCTTGCCGAGCCGCGGCCAAAGCACCCCGTTTATGAAAATATTTCGGATAAACGAACTCTGCGGGAATAGTATATCCCGGATCACCCGTACCTAACATTTTTCCTACCGGAGCATTTTTGGACGTGCCATCGCCTCCTTGAATCATAAACTCATTAATCACTCGATGAAACAAAGTCCCGTCATAATATCCTTCCTCGACCAACTTTATAAAATTATCACGGTGAGCAGGTGTATCATCATAAAGTTTCACTTTTATATTCCCCAAAGACGTTTCCATAAGGACTACCGTTTCCTTATGACTTCTCGACTCACAACTCATACTGATTATTATAGTTAATAACAAAATAAAATAAATCGTCTTATCCATACAATTGCAGTTTTAGCAATTCCCATTCATAAAATCAATATCGGCTCAAAGCCTAATCAAGCGAATAAATTTACTTTTTAACGTTGATATATCATATATACAAAGGTACAAAATTAAATAAATTATTAACAAAGGGAAAAAGAAATTTAAACTTGTAGATAAAAAAACGTCATGAGAATAATTCTCATGACGTTTTTTATGAATAGACAGTAATTATTTCACCAATACCTTAACTGTACTTGTCCCTTGTGGTGTTGTCAACCGTACCAAGTAAAGCCCCTCAGAAACAGAAATCTGGGCACTGTTTTCAAATTCTACTAATTCCACAAGCTGTCCAGAAACGCCATAAACCTCCGCCAACACGTTTTCGCCTTCTATCGATTCCAGACAAATAGCATGGTCTCGGCTATATACCTTTACGGTCGGAACAACTACATTTTCAATCCCGCTATACTGAGTTGTAAACACATACTCTTCGACCTCAGACTCCCCGGATTCATATATTGCTTTTACACCAGCTGTATATGTACCATCATCTAATGCTTCGAATGTATAGGAATTATCAGTTATCGCAGATGCTTTTTTCTCTCCATTCAAATATATATCATAGGTAGCATTTCCAACTTCGGGAGCCGGAGCATCGTCCGAAGGACCGACATAAAAATTGTCCACTTTAAGCATCCACCCGTCATTAGAAACATAATTAACCGCTAAATAAACCTCCTGATCCACATAATCTTTCAAATCGACTGTTACTTCATACCAACCGCTCTCGGTAAAAGTATAATTATATAGTTCGACAAACGAAGAAAGATCGGTCTGGACTCCTGTGGAAGCCAACACCTTAATGGTTTCGGGATAAACCGTAGCCATACTCGGATAAACATGCACGTAAAAATGAGCCACATACCCCTTGTTGATTTTCTGTTTCGGAGAAACGAGCCAGTCGTCCGACAGGTTGCTTTGGACTCCAAAAAACATGATGTATTTTTTCCCGAAAACCGTATTTAAAAATGCATCGCTATCACACCGGGGGGTCGTTTTTTCAGGATTGAATACCATTACCGGGGATTCGCCTTGTTCAAGTCCGGGAATAGATATATGCGTATTATTTATGGTTATACCGTAAGGACGCAGACGATCTTTATCGAAAGTGGCCCAGCCACCGAATTGGGTCGCAAAATCATCATACTCTTCGAAACTATCGCTCCAACCCAAATCTTGATTCCACCTAAACAAGACATCGGTCTTCTTATCCGTGTCACGATAAGAAAAATCAACAGATAGATTATATGGAGCAGTAATTTTTTCCACCAACGACAAATTTATCTCCATATCCTTGTCTATATCAATGAGCGTATCTACCGCCAAAAAGCGATCATCGTTAATACTAATCATATATTCCCCTTTTTTCAAAGAAGCAAAATGAGATATTCCCGATTTGATTGTATCGGTCACCTGATAAGAACCGGAAAGATAGTTCACAGCCACTCCCTCGGAAGAACCTCCGTTCGTAGAAACTTTTACTTTTACATCGGCATAATCCGAAGTCGCCGGAACTTCTAACGTCGTTGTCGCTATATCCGACTCGGAAACTTTATAAACCGACTTAACACCCAGCGTATGTATTCCAGCCGAAAGATTCTCAAAGATAAACGAGTTCGTTTTAACCGACCCGATCTCTTGTTCATCTAAATAAACCGTATAACTTTGAGGGGCATCACTCTCCGCTGCTTTGCGAACACGACGTGTTTTCGGAAGACGAGCTTTTATAGACGAAGGATTTAACTTTGCCGGCCCTACATAAAAATCATCAACCATCAACATCCAACCAGCTTGTGTAATATATTGAATGGCAATATAAACATCTTGTCCTTCGTACTTCGAAAGATCATACTCCATCGTAAGCCATTGTTCCCATTTAACTGACTCATAATTACCCTGTGTCAAAGGTTTGAAATCACTTTCCTCTGTTCCGGTGGTCGATATCCATACCTTGAATTTTTCAATAGGAGCATCCGCTGCTTTGGCTTTAAATCGAACGACGTTATTTACACCGACATGTACCTGAGGGGTTATCGCCCAGTCATTATTCGTAGTTCCGCTTGCCGTACGAATAAATCCCATATATTTCTTTCCACTATAAGCTCTCAATTGAGGGGCATAAAACCACCATGAAACGTCACCTCCCGTAGTAGAGACATAAGCTTCGTCGGGAGCAATAATAGTCGCATATTGTTTCAAGCTACTATTCGGATAACCTCCTTGCATTAACATAGCAGCTTCTGCCTGATCCTTATCGATTCCGGTCCACGGAGCGAAATCGAGCGTAAAAGAGGTATAATTCTCGAAATCATCGAAGAAATAATCGGTCTCCTCATTCCAAACCAACGAAGCATCATTAACTCCCGTTTTAGGATCATGGGCTAAAACCGATTGCAAATTATAAGGTGTACGTACCGGTTCTTCCAACTTAATCTTTAACACGGTATCGCCTTTTATATCCAAAGCAGAATTATCATAAGTCTTTAATCCCTCTTTTTCAATCACCAAATGGTGTATACCGGAATATATATTATTTATTGTATAAGTTCCATTCTCACCTAGTACTCGGTCATAAATCAATCCCGATTCTACCCGTTCCAAATGAAACGGAGTCCCAGCCATATCCTCTCCTGTAACAGCCGAAACCTCCAAAGTCAATGTACAAGGTTGCTGAGCCTCAACAATAAAAAAACTTAACAGAGCTGTTACAAAACACAAAATTTTTCTCTTCATTTTTTCTACAAAAAGTTTGGGTTTATAGTTTCAATACAATTTTGAAACAAATTCTTACAAATCTTTCTCGAAAGGCACAAAGAGGACTCCTCAGTACGGAGTCCTCTTTGGTATACATTTCCCGATTAAACGGGCTCTTTTATCGTTTCATTACTCGTGCCGTAGAAACCGAATCGCCACACGATACGGATACGATATACATACCAGAAGCCAAACCTTCCAAAGACACAGACTCGACTTCGGTCAAATCTTTTATACAATTTCCGGCTAAATCATATACCTTCACATCGGCTTTTCCTCCTGCCCAATAGACATAATCGGAAGTAGGATTAGGATATACAGTCAGATTTTCTTTCTTAATTTCCGAAACGGCTAAGGTAGGCATATCTTTTATATCTCCAACAAATATCTCATCGAGAGAAGCCCCGCCCGAAGAAACTCCGGCATTTTCAGTAGCGACAAAACGCCAACGCATATTCACACTCTTACCAGCATAATCGGCGAGTGAAACATATTTATGACGCCATTTCGTGCGGTCCTGAGTATAAGCCAAAGGAGTCCAATCGGCTGCATCGACAGCTCGAATCTCGAAATAGAGAGTTCCATCGGCATCATTAACTTCGGAAATAGGCCCTTCGGTGATCGCCTCATTTTCATACCCTTTTTCAAGGCGATTGCAAAGAGCACCACCCCAAGCAAAAGAAGCAACTATATCACCGGTTTCAGGGATTGCGAACACAGGAGAAGTCAGGACAGAAACCTCGCCCGCATTATTATGCCATACCGAAGCAGAATATTTTCCAGCAAACGGCTCTATCTCATTAGATTTCCACATCTGAATACCTTTGCCTTCATGATCGTTTTTCCAGCCCATAGGAGGAATTTCTCCGTTATTTCCTTCAAATCCCATAGTATAGGGGAAATCACGTACAGACTGATCTTCCATCGTAGTAAACGACCAAACCGAAGCATTTTCATTTTTACCTACTGCATTGTAAGGTACAACTTTCCAATAATAGGTAGTAGCAGGTTCAAGCTCGGGAATCGTATAAGACACCGATGTATTTCCTTCTAATTTCTCATTTTCCAACAAAGAGGTGGGGTTGGATTTATCCGTTCCTACCGACAATTCATATCCATCGGCAAACAAAGCGGGCTCCCAAGAAAGAGTCAACCTGCTATAATCGACGTTAGAAACGCCATTCACCGGATTGGGTGTCGTAATTGCCAACGGGAGCTCTCCTTCTCCATATAGCTTAGGCAACACTACATTATCGAAATAGATATCGGTCACCACCATATTATCGAGACCACCGTCGCCCATTTCAAACTCATAGGTCCAACGTAGGTATACATTATCGTCCACTACGAAATTTCCATTTGCGTCTTTAATCTCGATTTCTTTTTGTACCCATTCATTATACTTACTATCATCAAGAGAACACCACAACTCCGTCCAATCGGTATCGGTATTTTTCTTATAATAAAGAATGAAATATGTTGACGGTAAGAACGAATCATCGATGTATTCTTCACCGGTAGTTTCGATATAATCGAATTTCACTTTACCGTTTCCAGCCGATAAATCCAAACGGGGAGAAACGATATCACACGTCATCATACCGCCTACTGTAACCGACTTCACACCCGACGTAGCCATACCTTCCATCGTCTTCCAGCCTTCATTACGAGACCAACCGGCCGGTGGGAAAATATCACCTTCGAAACTTTCCAAAGTATATCCTTCTTCCAACATAACTTTGGTTCCCGACAAATCGACCGACAAAGTTCCGCCATTCGTATTTATTTTCATGACCGTGCTTTTGGCTCCCGTAATCGTAGGAGTATAATTGACGCGGTATGAAAGCTCTTCTCCCCTCTTCAAAGAAACGGAAGCGGGATCGAGTGTCGTAGAAAAATCTGTACCTTCAATACCCTCAATGCTGGTTATCGTCAACGTGCCATAACCCACATTACGAATAGTCATCGGTTCGGATTGAGCCAAATAACCAATATAAGAATTGGAAAACTCGTAAGAAGTCGAGCCCTCTACAACCGGCAAATTTTCAATCTCTTGATTTCCCACTTTTACATTGTCAACGGCCAATGTCGCTTGTGTATAATTATTTACAAGAATAGATCGAAAATAGAATGCAATCTTTACCGTCTTCCCGACATACGCTTCAAGGCTCACATTAGGGGTTAACTTTTGCCAGTTATTTTCTATCCCCATAGCATCTTTATTCCACGGCCATGTCAGTCCAGAGTTTTCAATATCTTCCTGAGAAGCTGCATTCCACAAATCGCTCCATGTATCTCCATCATCGGTAGAAACTTTCACCAAAAAACTTCCGTATTTATTGGTCATAAACGATGAAGCGTTACACCAAAAAGTAAAAGACAGCGACGCATTATCAGCAACCTGCACGGCAGGAGTAATAAGCCACTCCTCCTTCGAAATACCGGCCTGTCCTTCTTTAAAGTCACTCATCACTTCGGCACACCCCGAACCAGCGATACTGCAACCCGTCACTTCATTCCAATTAAGGCTCCAATGCGCATAACCCGATTCAAGATCTTCCGATAATTCAGTACCTTTTACAACCCACCCCGAAGGAGGGAATGTTTGGCTCTCAAAATCTTCGCTGAGTACAAGATTTTCAGCGGAAAAGGTTTCTGCACTGCCTAACAACAATGCACAGGCGAAAAACATACTTTTCATAGTTTCCATAGAATTAATTATCTTTTAATAACTTGGGTGGTATTGACTCGATCTCCCAATTGCATGGTTACAAAGTAAATACCCGACGATAACATCGAAACGTCTACACTTTCTACTTGCTCGGCAAAAAGCAGCTGTTTACCAGAAATATCGGTAACCACTACTTTGTCACACAGTTCATTCAAATAGAGCGTGGAAACGACAGGATTAGGATAAACCGTCAATCGATCACCATTTACGCCTTCGATTCCCGAACCATCAGTCACAACAAGAATAATTTCTTGTACAGTTGTCTTTGAACCATCTGAAACAGATAGTTTCATAATCACTTCTTGTTCTGCCCCCGGAATGCCGGTAATCGTACCGCCGTTAGTACCCGGAGTATGATTCAGCCAGAAGGGTTTGCCCTGCAAGGTCACCGTCAACGGATCTCCATCGGGATCGGCCACAGAATAGTTATAAGTCCATTTCTTCCCTACCGTTGCTGTTGTCTCAGGAACCGTAGTAAAGTAAGGAGCACTATTGTCACTATTGACATATTCAAAATTTTCGAAATAGAAATCATCGAAGAAAGTCACAAAACCATTCGACGGAGTATTATTACGAACAGCTATATAGATTTTCTGTCCAGCATATGCACTTAAATCCACATCAAACTCTGTCCACGATGTCTGACTATCGTTATTATTCTTGTGAGGAACTTGAACCGATGTAAATCCAGACAATGGAGTAAAGCTAGACACAGCGTTATCTGTCGTACTAACCAATACTGTCAAATAAGCCCACGGATGATAAGTGTTATCTCCATCATACGACTTAGCATAAAACCGGAACTTGGCATCATTTCGAGCCGTCATTTGGTCGCTGATAATCCAGTCTACGGCTTCTGTCCCATCGGCAGTCGCCATCGTCGCTAACAGTTGGTCTCCCGAACGAGGATAGATATTCCTCCAATCGGCTCCTTCTGGTTCCGGTTGTTGATTAATGACAATATAGGCATAAGCATTCCCAATATTCGGATAGTTTATCATAAGAGGTTGAACTGTCGCTTTATGATCGGCATCTACCGTTGTAAAGCCTTTGGGAGCCACAGAACCAAATTCATCATCTTCAAAACTAAAATAACGAGTGTACATACCCAACGCATTACCCGAAACAGGCAACGTCACAGCAGGAGCATTGTCGAATGTAACAGTCATCTCGTCCTCTACAAGGGCATCTGTTTCACCGGCAGCGAACGTGATATTGAAATCTACGCTCTCACGACTGTCTAACACTAAATCCTTGTGCAACGAAGTAGAGAAATTCTTATTCTTAAATGACACATCGGTGATTTTCATTGTTTGCTCGCCATCGTTCAAAAGATTCAATGTCTTTGAGGTAACGGCTTTATTATAATTCACATCACCCGCATTCCAAGAAGTCACATTAATAACAGCTTTTCCTCCAACGGGAGCTTCTTCAACCAAAATATTATCCAAAGCACCTCCTGATCCGGTAAAATCTACTGCACTATAACGCCAACGGAAATTCACATTCTTACCTCTATAATCGGACAAAACGATTCGCTGACGAACCCATTTTTGACCTTCGGCCTGAGCGGAAGAAATATGGGCGAGTTCTTGCCATGTTCCATCGGATTTTATTTCGAAGTAAAGCGTATCTTTGTTAATCGTCATCGTCTCTTTTACCGATTTCGTCAATCCAGACGGAACGGCATTTCCCCAGTAGAAGCTAACCTGCATATCTTTATCGGCAGGAAGCACGAACATCGGTGTTTGAAGAATGCCTTGCTCGTTGGAGCCCCCAGCAGAAATATAAGCTGCATTTTTACCATCGTATGCATTATAATTAGATCTATCCCACGCTGTATATCCCTCTTTCTCGCTCTTCCAACCTAACGGAGGAAATACGTCACCTTCAAATCCCTCAGACCACGGGAATGTGTTCACGGTTTGGTCGGCAAGCGTCGTAAAACTCCACACCGAAGGATTTTGCGTCTCTCCCATATCGTTATAAGCAACTACTTTCCAATAGTAAGTAGTAGCATAATCCAACTCAGGAATCGTATAAGAGCAACCTTCTACCTCTGTACCCGGCACGACCGAAAAATCTGTGGTAGAAGTTCCAACATACACCTTATAGCCCTTAGCAAACTGTACTCCGTTCCATGACAATACAATATCTTCGTTAAATACATCGGTTGCTCCATTTTCAGGAGAAGGGGTAGTTGCAGCTCCCGGAACAGAAGTTCTACCATAGAATGGAGGTAAAACTACATCGTCCAAGAAAGTAGATGCATACTCGGGCACATCGTCCAAGAAAGTAGATGCATACTCGGGCACATCGTCCCAACCACCCGACAAATCGACATCGAGTACATATTTAAACATGATATAGCAATTATCGGATGCCGGGCTTCCCAAATCGAGCTTCATGTGCCACCATTGGTTGATAGAATCGCACGTAGCAATTTTCTCCCACGTTTCCTTGCCATTTTTTGAAAAATAGACTTCAAATTCGCTTTCAGGAGCAGGAGCATCATCTGCCGTCGGCTCCCAAACATTCGCATAGTCGAACTGCAACTCGTGAGTACCCGTCGAACAATCGAGACGAGGAGAAACCAAAGTCGGGTTATTCTCTGCAAAACTACAAGAAGCCGAATAGTCTCCCGACGTAGCATAAGTTCTGCTTACGGTCCAACCTTTATCGGCAGTCCAACCTACGGGCGGGAACGTTCCACTCTCAAAACTTTCCAGATTGTATTCATCGGGTAAAATTATCTTTGTTCCTTCTAATACGATAGAGACGTCACCTCCGTTCGTATGGATAGTCATCGTAGCAGATTTACTACTCAACTCAGACGAGGGAGTATATTTCACATAAAACTCATACTCTACACTCGGTCTCAACGAAACTTCCGAGGGAATCATATTGGTTGAAAAGTCGGAACCTTCTAATCCAGAAATTCCACTTACCGTCAAATTGCCCACGCCCTTATTCCGCAATACAAATTTCTCCGACCATTTCCCTACTCCGATGTAGGTTCCATCGAATATATAAGAAGTGGGATTAACATCTGCAATAGGAGCATCGATCGCTTCGCCCGTTTCTACGACAACATTATCAACCCATATACTATTACCTTTACCAGCGCCGCTGACCAATAGACAATGTACAAAAGCTATTTTTACTGTCTTACCGGAATAAGCGCCTAAACTTATCTTGGAAGTGTTTGTAACCCATCCAGTCCAGGGAAAGGCAACCCCGCTATTTTCTACCATGCTTTGATCAAGGAAAGAGAAAACAGTTTTCCAACTTTTACCATCGTCTTCCGTGATACGCACTTGAAAATCATATTCGTTTTTAAATGCAGATGCCGAAGCTCCTTTCCACAGAAAACTCAAATTATAATTCGTCTCACTCAAAGTCAGAGATGGAGATACTATCCACTCTTCTTTCACAGGCTCAATAGGATCCCACTCACCACCGTTACAATAAAGACTCACTGAACCGGCACATGCCGATTTGCTATTATCGACAGTCCAATGATTAATAGCCCCTTCTTGGGTGTCGTTAATTACAGTCCAACCTCCGGTCGGAAAGTTCGTCGTCGACCAACCTTCAAATCCCTCATTCAACAGAGATTCGGCACGCAATCCAAACACAAATAAGAAGAGTACAAAAACAAGCGTAATTTTCTTTGTCATTGTAAATAATTTATTAGGTTCATTATAAAATTTACATTACATGCAACAGACAGAAATGTTATAACTATTAATTTATTTGCAGCAAATATAAGAATTTGTTATTAATATCTATATATTTCAACAAAAATATTATCGTAACACTCTTATTTTTTTATAAAAAACGAATGTTTATACAAATAATAACAATTTTTGCAAAAAAACAGACAATATCTATTCTAAATAACAACAACGATACTTCAAGTTCCATAACAAAGCGGAGGCTTTCCCTCATTAGAGAAAGCCTCCGCTTTGTTATTTCTCAAAAAACTAAATTATATCGTTCACATAAACACGCTTATAAATACGCCTGAAATTATCACTTTCTTGCTTCAACTCCTCTGCATGCAACTTATAGTCTTCACCCCAAATCCCCGACAACAAATCGACAATATATTTGTGTTCTCTATCTTTCGACAAAGAAGCCGCGATGAGCTTGTCAATAATTTCCCTATATTTCTCAGCTCCCGTAGCGTGCAAATATAATGCGGCACTCACCGTAATCTGCCCCGTCATATCTACCCGTATTATATTATCGGCTAGGACGGGCATATCTTCATCACAAGAGCCCATATGATTGGCAATATATTCGTAGGTGAGCAATCCATCAGTATCACTATTCAATATTTTTTTCAAATCATTATTCATAGCTGACCTCTTTTGAATGACACAAATTAAATAAAAACTTTCTTCGCAACAAAATATTTCACAAAAACAGTTCAAGAAACCCTAAAAAACAACTTCTGTAAACAAAAAAAGATATTTGATATAGGAATTAATATTTTTTTGATGTATGTTTGCTTATGAATAATCGAATCTACAACCATCATGAATGACAATCTCATCATTACCATAGGCCGTCAATTCGGAAGCGGAGGACGAGAAATAGGAAAACGTTTGGCCGATTTATTCGGAATAGCTTATTACGATAAAGAATTAATCAACGAGGCTTCGAAATCGAGCGGACTCAGCACCGAGTATTTCGAGAAAGCCGACGAGCGGGCTCCAAGCGCTTTATTAAATTCTTTTTCAATAAACTGGCTCACAGGAGCAGGAGGAATATGGGGCGACGGAGGCCTATCGAACGAATACATTTTCAAATTTCAATCCGACGTCATTCGTCATTTAGCTGAAACTCAATCGTGTGTCATCGTCGGACGTTGCGCCGATTATATTCTCAGACAATACCCACGATGCTACAATGTATTTATACATGCTCCCCTTGAAGACAGAATCGAGAGAATCATCAGCCGCTCACAAGGAATGACTCGAAAAGAGGCTATCGAACTCGCCGAAAAGAAAAATAAATTAAGAGCTTCTTATTACAATTTTTATACCGATAAGGGTTGGGGAGTAGCCTCTTCATACGACCTTTCTATCGATTCCTCTATATTGGGCAGTGAAGAGACAGCCATATTTATCCGCGATTTTATCCAAAAGAAAGACGGGCTACCCAAATGGGAGAAAAAGAAATAGGTCTTAATTCTCTTTCTCTTTCAAGTAATCGGAACAAAGAGAATAAATAATACCATCAACGATTCCTATGGTAGGAACCCATATTTCTCGTGCGCCTATATGCGTCGCTATTTGTAAATAAATATCGGCGGCAGGTACAATCACGTCGGCTCGGTCGGGTTTCAATGCAAAACGGTCGATACGTTCCACGATCGAATAGCTATTCAATTCATTTCTCAGGGTCAAAAGCCGCTCCACAGTCAATGGCTCCCGAGCAGACACTCCTGCCAAATGATGCAATTTATTGATATTACCACCCGACCCGATAATAGAGATATGCCGATACGTTTCCTTCAAACGCTTTAAATCCCTATACATACGGAACAATTCACTACGGCTCAGTTTTTTATTCAAAATACGTACAGTTCCTATATTATAAGATTGAGATTGGAGTAACGAACGGTCACTAATTATACTTATCTCGGTACTTCCGCCACCAACATCGACATAGATAAAATCGCCCTCTTGTTCCAGCTCGTCCACGATATGACTGTCATATACGATACGTGCTTCTTCAAGACCATTAATAATTTCGATATTTATTCCACTTCTCTCCGAGATATACCGGACAATATCGGCTCCATTCGAAGAATCCCGCATAGCCGACGTAGCACAAGCCCGATAAGACAAGACATTATAAACCTGCATCAGCTGAGAAAAAGCATGCATGAGACGTAATAATTTTTCTGTCTTCTCCGTAGAAATACGACCTTTTGTAAAGGTATCTTGTCCCAATCGCAGCGGTACACGCACAATAAAAACTTTCGATAAATCCGATACACTCTCTCCCGGATAAAAACCTTTGATAAGCAATCTCACTGCATTCGAGCCAATATCTATGGCCGCAAAATTAAGTCTGTCCATAAAGTTTCTCATTCTATAAGCGAAGATAATCATTTCCCCAATAAAACATCTCGATTAAAAATAAAGTCTCATTCAAAAACATATAATTTATAATCGCTCCAAAAATGAACTTTCATTCAATATCTCTTGTTTTTACCTTGAAAACCATAGTAGAAGAACAAATTTGCGCAATAAATGAAGTGATTGGTTATACTTGGGCAATTGCGCAGTTTCCCCAAAGCGGGAAACAGGAGACTCCTTCCTATTTTTATTTTCAAAAATTCAATCAATAGCTTCGGAAGGAGTCTCTTTTTCAAAGAATATCATCATGCCAAAATAGAGCCGCATACCGGGTGTACCTTTACGAAAAATTACCAGCTCTATGAAATCGAGAATTACATTTAACGGCATGAACCGTTATTCCCCACCGAACTCGGCACAGCCGGGAGATTGCACAGCTATTGTCAATTTACGAAATCAATCAAACTGCCTCAAACCTGTCGGGACACCGGAATATCTATACACTCCGGAAAAGAAAAACCATCGGCTCGTCTATGTTCATATCTGCTACGACGGAGAGCATCATATAACGGAAAATGAAAATACCTTGTATTATGAGGCTCTGATAAAAAAAGAAAACGGAAATATCCAAAAAGAATCAAGCCAGTTGTTCGAGCTAAACGACCTACAAGTTCTGTCTATTCAATCCATAGGAAACACACTCATAATCATCTGTACCGAAAGTATATACTATTTACTTTATAAAGAGGGAAAATATATCTTTTTGGGTGAAAAGCCCGACATACCTGAAATTTCATTTTTCCCTTATATAGAATATACCGATGCCTACTTCGTAAGCGAATATACCTTTCAACATGGATACAACAATCCGACCCGACTCGACACCGAAGACATCAATTATTACAACGATGCTTACTACAATGCATTCTTTCAGCTACAAGAAAAAGCATGGAAACGGCACTATTTCATACAACCCATACTCATACGTTATGCCCTCACTTTATATGATGGGAGCCGAATTTTTTCATCGGCTCCGGTCATGGTCTCTTTGCCACCCCCCATACAACCCTATCAAATGAGCATACGATTGAAAAATTCAAACAATCTTTGCTTAGGTTCTCATGAAGGACAAATCATCGCCGGGAATTATAGCCTGAAATATTATATTCATCAATTCAATCTCGACAACTGGAAAGATATCGTAAGAAGTATAGACTTTTTTGTCTCTCCCGAAGCCACGATCTTCGAACCCGATCAAAAACAACAAGGCCTTAAATTTACGATCGAACGTACAGAAGAAAACGAAACGCTCTCTTTTCTACTGAAAGGAGACATCTCTTTTCTCGACCTGAAAGAGATAAAGAAACGCTACTTACAAGATTCTCTATTTTATAAAATAGCGACCATAGAGGATTGGAGCGACTGGAAGGAAGGTGAATCGTACGCCATAGAAAATAAAATACGGCCTGATTTACTCGTACACGAGGAAGTTCTTTCGCCAGATAATACGACACTGCTTTCTACGGGAGCACATGTCAGCTATATACACAACAAAAGACTACACATAGCCAACTTAAAGAAAAAACTTTTTCCCGGATTTCCCCTCAGTCTGTTCAACGTGGGGAACAAAAATGCCGAAACTGTCGATGCTTATATCTGCACTTATCTCAAAACCGAAAGAGGAGAATGCAAAGTCGTTTGGCAGGGGAAATCGAACTATTTCTTCAATCAACTTTCACCTCTGATTTCTTACCCCGACAGTAACGCCTATAAAATGGAAATCGTCGTAAAAAGCGAGAATACCCGATACAAGGGGAGCTTTCTACTGACAGCCTCCGAATATGAAAATAGGGCCGATTATCTCAACGAGACGCTCTCTGCAATCTCATTGGAAAACGATTCTCTGCCGGCCTCTACCCCACTCGATATACCCTTGTCCGAAAATGACACTTACACACAGCCTAATATACTGCGGGTTTCGGAACTCGAAAACCCGTTTATATTCCCGTCCGAACAAACTTATACCATCTCGAACGGAGAGATTACAGGCATAGCGACCATTACAGCTGCTTTATCGGAAGGACAGTTCGGTGAATTTCCCCTATACGTATTTACAGAAGAAGGAATATGGGCTCTGCAAAACGGAAACGGAATCGTATGTTACGGAGCACAACATCAACTGAATCGAGAGCCCATACTGCCGGAAAACCCTATCGTCCCGCTCGAAGATATGATTATGTTTACTACGGCAAAAGGATTATTTATCATACGAGGCTCCGAAATACAACAGCTCTTATCGTTCGACGAAACCGCCTGCGAAAACAATAGCCCAATCGCTCACCACGACATAGACTCTACATTAATTCCTGCGACCACCGATCAAACGACTTTATCTCAATTTATTCAAGGAAGTATCATCGCCTACAATACAATCGAAAAAGAATTGATATGTTGCAGGCCCGATCTCAAATATAGTCTCATTATCCATATTCCTTCTCTCTACATGTATCGCATAAGCCAACATTACTCTTCCCTATTCTATGATGCCAGTCATCTACTCGCCCAAGACGCAGAGGGAAAAGTTTACGATTTACAAAAAGAATCAGCAGAGATAACCCCAATCGCACTCGTATCCCGCCCAATTACTCTCCAAAGTGAAGAGTACCAAAAATGGAGAGAAGTTTTCTGGCGACTCTCGATGTCAGAAGGAAAGCTCTTGCTTTCTCTTTGGGGAGGCAATGATGCCGAAGGCAACTTTTCCAAAATCTGTGAAATATCGAGCGCATCAAAAGTAGCAGGACAATTACCCATGCGTTTTACAGGACCGGCATATAAATATTTCAGGCTTATTCTTTGCGGGAACGTCTCCTCTGATTTCCATCTTTCATCTGTCGATATCCACTCCGAAAACATCATCAGCAATCGGTTACACTAATATAAAAAGAGTAGGACTTATTGTATAAGTCCTACCCTACTATTCTCATCTTACCGCAATCTACGGTTTATAGTTTTTCAATCCTTTCAAAGCCGCTGGATCGGTAGCCTCCTCGATACTCATAGCAAAACCTCCACCCGGAGCACAAGGCTGAACGATACGAGTCTTGTTCGTCACAATATATTTACGAATCGTATAAGCCTGCGGGTTATCCTTATAATGGGCATCGGGAGCATCGGCATATATAGTTGCAATATACTTTTTCCCGGGCTCCAAGAAATCTAAGGAGAAACGAGCCGTATGCCCATTCTCATCGACCGTGGAACCTACATACCAATTATTACCACCTTTTTCCCGGCGTGCCACCGTAATATAATCTCCCGGCTCTGCCTCCAAATAACGGCTGTCGTCCCAATCGACAGGCACATCTTTAATAAACTGAAAAGCATCGAGGAAACGATTATAATTTTCGGGTAAATCGGCTGCCATCTGTAAAGGACTATACATGGTCACGTATAAAGCCAGCTGCCGAGCCAGAGTAGAACGAACATAGCTGTGGTTATCGGGATTAAGTTTAGAAATATCCGTTTCGAAAATACCGGGAGTATAATCCATCGGACCTCCGATAAGCCGTGTAAACGGCAAAATAGTGGTATGGTCGGGATTATTGCCCCCGAACGATTCATACTCGGTTCCTCTCGCCGACTCGTTACCGATAAGATTGGGATAAGTACGGCTCAAACCCGTAGGACGAACAGCTTCATGGGCATTCACCATAATCTTATGCTTGGCGGCTTCGGTCAATGCATAGAGATAATGATTAACCATCCATTGTCCGTAATGATGTTCCCCACGAGGTATAATATCTCCCACATATCCACTCTTCACGGCATCATAGCCATGATCGTTCATAAACTGATATGCTTTCTCCATGTGCCGTTCATAATTACGAACCGAACCCGAGGTCTCATGATGCATAATCATTTTCACCCCCTTCGATTTGGCATACCGCTCTATTTCTTCTACATCGAAATCGGGATACGGTGTGATAAAATCGAATACATAGTCTTTCGACTTACCTATCCAATCTTCCCACCCAATATTCCAACCTTCCACCAGTACAGCGTCAAATCCATGTTCTGCGGCAAAATCGATATATTCTTTTACATGCTCGGTATTAGCGGCATGACGTCCATTAGGCGTCAAACAAGAATAATCGACCAAATCGAGTTTCACATGAGGCAAATCGGTATAAGCCCAAGTACTTTTCCCGGTTATCATTTCCCACCATACACCTATATATTTCGTCGGTTTTATCCAACTCGTATCTTCATAGACACACGGTTCATTCAGATTAAGAGTCATTTTGGATGCAAGAATATCACGCGCATCGTCACTAACAATAATCGTGCGCCACGGAGATTTCGCCGGAGTTTGCATATATCCCTTATCCCCCAATGCATCGGGTGTAAGGTGAGACTCGAATATCATATTTTTGTCGTCCAAATCGAGCGACATACAAGAATAATCGACCAATGCAGCTTCATGTAAATTGATATACAAACCATCGTCGGTTTTCATCATTAAAGCCGTTTGCACCCCCGTAGGAGAGAATGGAGTTTGAGAAGAATTCGGTGTAATAGCCTCGTTCATCAATCCCCGGATTTCGGACAATTTCGACGTCACAGTGGAATACTCCTGTGTATCATAATCGCCCGGAAGCCAAAAAGCAGTGTGGTCTCCCGCCATAGCAAACTGCGTCTTCTCTTCTTTAATCACAAAATAATCCAAATTGGGCTGATCAGGAAATTCATATCGGAATCCTACCCCATCGTCAAATACCCGGAAACGAATAATCATACGACGATCGGTCGACGGTTGTTCCAATGTTACTTCCAATTCATTATAATGATTCCTAATCTCTTTTACCTCTCCCCAAACGGGTTTCCATGTTTCATCGAAAGTCGATGTCTCAGAACCAGCCAAACGAAATCCATCGGTTAAATTTTTTCCCGACTTCAACTCTAATCCCAATTTACTCTCTTTAATAACCGGCCGACCTTTATAATCTACTTTATAAACAGGGACTCCATTGTCCAATTCAAAATCTAATACAATGTTCCCGTCAGGAGATTTCAAAGTCTCGGCTCTCAAAATGCCATAAGACAACAAAGCCATAAGAATAAAAATCAGTCGTTTCATTTATTCAATACATTTATTTGGGTTTTATAAAACTACGGAGAAGCATCTCAACTGCAAAGATAGGAGTTTAAGCTCCGACTCAAAAATTTCTCTATCCCTCCTTTAATTAAGAAAAACGAATAATTGAAGAAACAGTTTAAACAAACGACCTGTTTAACTTAAAATATAAATTCCTTTTATTTCAATAACGATAATCTCACCGAGATTCCATAATTGCTGTTCGTAATAGGATATGATGAAGAGGATACTAACGGTGTATTAATCTGATGGTCGAAATAAGCCCCTACCGTAATACGTTTACTCAATACATAATTGGCCGTCACTTTCAACATCGTAGTACGAGTTCCACTGGTTGCCTGAGTAAAATTCTGTTCGATACGACGAATAAGAGCCTGATTCTTGCGGAATGAAAAATCGGCATTGATCGTCAAATCGTTGCTAACACCTGTTTGAGACCCTTTCAATTTCAAAATCGTATTAAAATTAGCGATCTTATACCCGGCCCCGATTGTAAAATCGGTTGTCGACGCCTCTACGATTTGTCCGGCTGTCGAATTCAATGTCAACGTGCGGGAATCTTTATACTCTATATTGCCTGTAACATTATTTTTCAGTGTCACCTTTAACCCGATAAGGGGAGCGAACCTCTCGGTTATCATTACCGATGATATATCGAATGGAGAAGAGGGTATGGGATTGCCCGTAAGTTCATCGCGAACGAAACCGAAATCCCCGTCTGATTCCACCCAATTAAGGAACGAAGTAAATGATCCCACAGCATAGGTACACTGGTAAGCATGCGATAGAGTAAACGCTTTAAAGTGTTTCTTTATAAACGGTATTTGCATGAAACCATCGTAAGTAATTCGCCAGTTCGGCAATATAGCCGACAATCCCGGGAACGGAGACAAATCGATTTTACGGGCATCACGGCCAGAATATGCAGCAATAAATGCAGGTATCATTACATCGGCAGAACTACGATTCACACCGCCGTTAGCCGAATCATAGGGCTTATCTCCAAAGCCGGTAGAGGCAATAAAACCTTTATTCGGATAATTGCCCAACGATCCGTAATGCGCTTCTAACCGAGCCGCTATTATTTCCCGATTTTTCAAAAAATCATCGAATGCTTGCGACGAATATCCGTCTTTTGCAGAACTACTCCTAAATGCAGTCTTCAATGCAATATGTGTCTTGGTATAGCTTCCGCCTCGTACAGTCGGCATATCGTCAAACATAAATTGCATTTGAGAACTACGCGTGTCTGTTCTATTTCCTGTCAAGTTTATTTTCAAGCCCCGGATAGGTTCAAGCGCTATTTCAAAATTAAACTCCTCGGTACGACCGATGACCGCCGGACTTATCTGCGTAGAATCACATAAAAGCCAACCACGTTCTTTTGCCCGATATACATAGCTCTCATCAGTAAAACCAAAAGCGAAATCGAGGCCGGGAGCCATAGGACCATACGAAGTCGATTGCCCGAATACATCGCCTACATTCGGGGAAAACAGAGGTAACGAAGTAGTATTGGTCTTACGATAACGTACACTCGCATTTCTTACCATCATCAATCCCCGCAAAGAATACTCGGCTGCTTCTTTCCAGAAATTACGTTCATTCTTATTCGAAGGAGTAATTATCACATTCAAGCGTTGGGTCCCTTTATCGAGAATCACTACATTATTGGCATCGAGCACTTTCGTCCTTAGGGCCACTTTCTTTCCGGCATCGTCCCTCGCCACAACTTTTACCTTCTTATTGTTGAGATTATGCCTTAAAGTAACCGTAGTATCTTCCCGAAGCAAAATGGTACGTTCGAATTTTCTATTTTTTTTCGCCGTCGCCGCAGCCCTATTATTGGAAGAAAAACGTTTGTTTATCTTCTGCAAATATTTCGACTTATTGTACAATTGTTCAAAATTGAAACGCCCGTCAAAGCTCAACTGCCCCTGATTATTCACCGAGTTACCTAAATCTATTTCCTCTGAAATCTGGGCTCCCCTATCCCAAGTGTATGTAGCGTTATACTTGGCATTAAACGACAAATAATCAAGAACAGGTATCTTGCTGAACGGAGCCGTATACGATGCATTGAAAGTTTGATTATAATTCCACGGCGTTCCCAAATTCTTGATGCTGGTCAACACGGTATCTTTCCATGCTTCGTATTCATCTGGAAAAAGCTGTTTATTCACCACACCGACCGGCTCCTCGATATGAGCGTTCGTCATCGTTTGCAACGAAAGGTTTATCGACTTGGTGAGATTCCATGTCAACGAGAACTGCCGATCCCATAAAAAACTTTTACTTACACTCGTCGGTAATGCCATTCCTCCCGATCCACTCACATCGCGAATCTGCTGTTCATAATAATATCGCGACATATTGGTATTAAACGCAATATTATTAGGTAAATAATTAAATTCCCATTCCTTCAAAAATTTCAAATGCTTAGATTTACTCTTTAATCCCTTCAACGGGACAAAAGGTTTAACAAAAGGAGTATAGGAATAAGTGAAACTACCCCGATAATCGTATGTATTCTCAAATTCGGTAGTAGGGTCTTGTTTCGATTGTCGATTATAAGAATAGCTGATAGAAAAATTAGCCGGGTCATAGGGCATAGGATTCTTACTCCTAATATCGAAAGAAACTCCCGACAAACTGAAACTTTCGACAGTCGATTTCTCTATCGAAGCATCACTTATAGAGTCACGCTCGGCTTTACTACCCGCATTGTCCAAAGCATCTTTCAACAAGATATCTTGATCGAGCGGATTGTATTTAGGAGAAGTACGTTGTTCGGTAATCGAATAAAATAACGGGGCTTTCAATTTGACTTTTTCAGGCAAAAAACGCCCCAACTCGACCATCGTAGCTATATTATACTGATAGTAATCGTCTAATCGACGTTCCGTAAGGCTTTGGTCTATCCCCCCAAAACCGACAGTTTCTACATGCCCCGCGATATTCAGCGTAGCAATATCCGACAAACCGAGATTTACATTTGCTTTGGCAGCCCAACCACCAGATTGGTCAAAATCGGTCAAACGCATTTCATTCACCCAAACGACTATATCCTTAACTGCATTCGAATTATTTCTCACACCGATCATCATCGTACGAACATCGCTCAAAGAAGGATTCCCCACGATAGTCACCTTATTTTGATTTTTATCGGGATCATAACTGGAATAACGAGTTTGAAACGTCACCGTCGAATTATCCATACGCTTCTTTGCATTCCGTTCCAGCTTCAAATCGGTAAACAAAGAAAGAGGGAAATCAAACATATTGGATTGTGGCCAAACCGCTTCCTGATCTTGTGCGTTATACGTACTATAATTACCCGGCTCCGTCAATGACAACGGAACCTCATACTCATAATAATTCGATTTACTATCGGATCCTAATCGTAAAAACACAGACACATCGCCATCTCGTAAATTAGTTTTATCGTCAATCAGCTTCTCTGCATGTACAAACATCTGTAACCGCTTGTATGTACGCATATCCATACCACTGTTCTTATAAACCGCACGAGCATCTCCAGACTGCAAATCGGTTACTTTCAAAGACATGGCTTGTTCATTAAGCTGAGTTATTTGCGATTGCCCCGGGTCTATGATACGGGTTACTCCCGGAGGTAAAACATAATTAACAGGGACCTGTCCTGCATTCTCCTCAATATTTACCACCGATATATCCATCTTACCCTGAGCCGGAGCATCTCCTTTCAAATTCAAAGCATAGTTATACGTCCGCCATTCACCCCGAACCAATTCCAACGTGGCAAAACGCAAATGTGTCTCACACTCAAAACCCGTCATAAACATGCGGATAAAACGTATCGTCTTAAAATCCTGAATAGATCCCACTTTCTTTTGAGGACGAGACAAAGGGATTTTAAATTGATACCACACAGCTTTTCCTTCCTCACCATTGCGGAGCCGGACGGTTGCCTCCCGCTTATCGGTAATACAGTTTTTCCCCACTTCCAAGCTATCGGGACATAACGATATGCGGTATTGATAATACCTTTCATATTCGTTCAACGTATTATCCTGATTAATATCCTCCACGTCAGGAACACTTTTGGAAGACTGATAATACGAATCATTCATTTCCTCGGGAGATCGAGAATTGTTTTCTGTTCCGTTATATCGTTTATATCGATCCAATATAGAAGTTTGGGCATCGTCATAATCGTGTCCACGATAAAAATGGTAATTATCCCCGGCCGGATCGTTAAACGGAGAAAACTGATCTTGTCGCATAGCCTCCACTACCGCCGGAGATAGTTTAGTTTCGAGCTTGTCCAAATAATCTCTATATGATGGGAACCCATATTCCTCATCATTCGACAGACCATCTAAACCTACGTCTTGCAAAGCCCGTGCACCACTGGTATTATCGAATGCATAAGTCAAAGACTGACGTTTGGACACCTTTCCCCACACCGTAGTCGCTATCTGTGTTGTATCACCGTCGACAGGCAAACCGTTCTCGAAAGACTTCATACCGTCTTTGAGAATATCTTCCGACACTTCTCCCAAATTGAAATACAATTCTCCCCCGTTATGATTAGTCTGATTTTCATCTAAAAACGGATCCATGAGCCAGAACTGTATATATTCGATATTCGATGATTCGAAATCGGTATAATCCATTTTTCGCATAATCCCGCCCCAACGGTTCTCCGGATTCAACAAAAGTCCTTGCGAGTCGATATTATCGGCATCGAGATTGTACGGCCCCCGTTCCTGTGGATAAAATGAAAGGTTCAATGTCTGCAAGGTCGTCGATTCTCCATAATTGATTTCCTTATTGGGAAATATTTCCCGTACACTCACCTCACGTACATAAGGATTGGACAATTGGTCCAAATCATTTTTCAGGTGAGCCGGTATCAATGTCGAGTTTTTCTGAGTAAACATTCTATCGATATAATACCACGATAGCAATGCTCTATTTTGCCCATAACGAATATCATTGGAATAGCGAGCTTCGGGAAACAAAGCATCAGATGAAGGGTCGTACGGAGTGGAAGCCAACGTCCATGAATAAGGAGACTTCAAGTCCAACCCTGTTTGTGTCGATTCGAAATCATCGATATACGATGTTCCCTGCGAGCTGCCGTTTTTGGATTTATGCGGTATCAATTGGGCAAATTCAGCCGTGAGAGCCAACGTAGAAGGAGCTGTTGCGTTTACAGTCGGAATTTTATTCAACAAATTGGTCAACCATAAAAAATTCGTGTTATAAGACAAGTTCACTCCCCACAAAGTATTATTCAGTACCTCATCACCCATATTTACTTTTTCTGTCAGGGACTTTTCAGACAAATGCATAATCGTCGCTCCTACATTAAAATCTTTGGAGAACGCATAATTCAAATCGAGTCCCAGCATTGTCTTACGTTGCATATTGAACATCGATTGATTTTCAAGCGATACACTAATCGGAGTTCCCGCCTCGATTATACTTTGGTTCAATATCGTCACGACACCCATCGCATAATCCACAATATAATCGGAATTTTCGACCAAAGTCATACCTCCGGCGGTAACGACCACCGATCCCCGAGGTACATTCATCGCATTTAATCTTATCTCTGCGCCCGAAGATGCCTTATATTCTCCGGTCATAATAAATTTATTCTTCTCCGATACTTGCTGGGCGATAGTCAATGTCGAATCATACAGCTCTTGATAAACATACTTTTCCGCTATCGCCGCATTTCCTATTTTTTCGGCCAAGTGACTACCGAACGGCTCTATGACCGGAAATATAATTCTTCCGTTCGAAGATTGAATCGTATACCCCTCTATGTAGTCAAAAATACCATCGGAATATTCCGACTCATTCGCATCCAAACGGTCGAGGTTCATTACTTGCAACAAAGTCTGATTGGATATATTCCCCTCCGGTATATTATTTACAGCTACCCCCGTAGAATCATTCTGATATTTAATGTACAGCCTGAATTTATCCTTCTGAACCTGATAGGCCCCCAGCGAATAAACATTTTTCATCATTAAATCCCAAATGGGTAATGAGGTCGATATGGTAGAACCCTTCAACATTTTCAGAAAAAGACATTGATCCGTATCGGTAACATCTCCCGAAAATTCCCCAACCTGATAAACCTGTCCGTTATAAGTATATTCATAAGCGACAGCAATCATCTCATCGGCATTCAGCTTACTTTTCAGAGAGATATAACCCAATTGGGAATTCAAGGTATATTCAGCAGAAGCAAGTTTCCGGGCACTCTCTATTTTCACATAATCCTGCCCCCCCTCGATACCATAAACAGAAAGAGGTTCCAAAGCCTGTGTCACCAAATTGATATTACGAGCATCGGGATAACCGTTTTTAATCTCGGCATACAACGAGTTGGAGTTATTCATCGGATTCTGCTGCGCGGTAGCCGATATCCAATGGTCGTTACCGATATGAACATTTTCGGCCAAATCCATAAAACCGACAATATTCCTCGATTCTTCATAATTGCCTTGTTTATTCGTAATCCAAACTTCTATTCGATTGATACTCACACCCGATGAGACATAAGGCAATTTGGAAGCAAATTTATCGTAATTGTCCCTAAAAAAATGAGCTAAGAAAAAGTGCCTGTTTTCGTCATAAGCGTCTGCCCGGATTTCGAACGGCGTGGTCTGTGCCCCACCACTCGCATTAACCGTTTTCGATTCGGACTGTTGTTGAGAAATAAGAGCGGTAGCCGTCAGTTTACCGAACTGCATAGTCGTCTTTACACCGAATAAAGCCGTACTACCACGTATCAACGACGACCCTGTGGTCATACTCACATTACCGGCTTCGATATTCTTAATAATCTCGTCTTCTTTTCCCTGATATTGTAATTTGAGATTTTTCGAGTCGAAATCGAAAGTCGCATCGGTGTTATAGTTCATATTGAACGACATCTTGTCACCGACTTTCGCCGTTACCGAAGCCTGTATCTTCTCGTCGAAGTCGAAATAAGTCTTCTTTCTGGAACTCATCGGCAGTGCGGGATTATCAAGTTTGTTATGTTTCAATCCCATATTCAACTCGATAGATCCTTGTGTCTTCAATTGTACGCCACCCGGTCCAAAAACTTTTTCCAATGGCCCGAGAGAGAACTGCATATCCAAAAAATTGAACTCCGATTTACTGTTCTCTGCAAAATTCTGTGCATTCCGTTCCCGATAATACTGCTGCATGGATTTACGCAACGTATAATCACTATACTCGGCCGCCGACAACATGAAAGGAGTACAAACATCAACCCCGGCGATTCGGGTATGGATTACATAACAATTCGTTTCAGCATCATACTCTACTTCTGTTTTCAGATTAGAAGGATTTTTCAAATCCATCGGAGCTATCTGCCCGATTTCATCGTACGATTCGGGTGATGTTTTAGTGACAGGATAACGGACTTGTATGGAATCGGATTCTTTATTGCTTTGCGTTGCCGATATACTGCTCGATGAACTTTGTGGATTGGCCGACTGCAAAGCAGCAAAAGCGGAATAGGTTCCTAATCCGCTCACTGCTAGCACAACTATTGTTCCAATCCTTATCCGTCTTCTCATTCGATACTCCTACACAAATTCCCACCTTTACTCAAAAGGCGACGACGCCGGTATCAGAGCATTTTCAGAGCCTGCTTAATTACCTCTTCAACCCTCATTGAAGGAGTATCACGCAATAACTTTTGAACTGTTTTTTGCGATTGGGGCTGTGAAAATCCAAGCATCATCAACGCAGCCACAGCTTCCTCGTAAATTTCCGAGGCTGCGGGCGTACTTATTACTAACGGATTGTCGGTAGGTTTTATTTTATCTTTTAAGTCAACAATTACACGCTGTGCAGTTTTAGCGCCTATTCCTTTTACCGACTTCAATAAATTTAGATTCTCCGACGCAATCGCCTGCTCCAATTCAGAAGGATTCAATGAAGACAATATCATGCGGGCCGTATTGGGTCCTACTCCCGAAACAGAAATCAACAATATGAACAGTTCTCGTTCGTGACGGTCATAAAAGCCATAAAGCTGATAGGCATCTTCCCGAATCGCTTCGTAAACATACAGACGTATAGCTTGCCCTTTCGAAAGGCAAGAATAAGTATTTAACGAAATATTAAGCAAATAACCTATTCCCATGCACTCCACAACCGCCGTGGCGGGAGTTAAATCGGTAACCTCTCCCGTAATATATTCTATCATATCGTTCTCTTTTTATACATTTTGTTTAAACCGCAAAGATAGCGAAAGGCGAGTGTAGAGACAAACGGAAATCACATTTCCGTTTTGA
>ULXS01012372.1_pt1 | contig 31838 bp, 29 predicted proteins | sample 1961421 | NCBI WGS metagenome assembly ULXS01 (sample SAMEA4835842, study PRJEB28245) | human gut metagenome | biome: gut microbiome; material: fecal sample | place: Denmark | collected 2008
CGTGTCATCTGCGTCTAAGAGATTGAATACATAGGCTAAAATCATTTACCTCATTTCTTATCCGTTTTGCTTTATTGCCAACCTTCACTTACAAAAACTTGATTTAGCCACTCCTTTTAGTATCACATTATTAATATTTACCTGTGCCGCTTGTGCATCAGTTATCACTTCTTTCTTGGCTAATCTTTCCGCAATCAGGCAGAAGTAGCCTTCCTGGCTTTCTTGCAACCGCCCATCTGCCGTAAATGAGTTTTTGAAGTGTTTCGGTTTAGGAACGATAGAAGCCAGGAAAATACTTTCTTCTAAACTTAACTGTGAGGGGCGTTTGTTAAAGTAGAAAGATGCCGCTTCGTGGATGCCGTAAACCATAGGCCCCCATTCCGCTATGTTCAGGTAAACTTCGTACATGCGTGCCTTCGGAGTGAGGTGTTCGGTTTCGATGAGCCAGACGATAAGCGCTTCTTCCAGTTTGCGGGCAATGTTTTTGTTACGGTTTAGGAAAACATTCTTCACCAATTGCATGGAGATCGTGCTACCTCCGCGGGCAAACTTGCGAACTTCCAGGTCATGAATCAGAGCTTCGCGCATGGCATCCGGCAGGAATCCCCGGTGATAGAAGAAAGCTCCGTCCTCGCTCTGCATGACAGACATTTGCAGCAAAGGAGAAATGCTGTCCAAGGGTGTGAAATTCTCCCATGACGGACCGACTGGGAAGGTGTATACGGGGTGTCCGTTCTCGTACGCTGTATAGATAAACTCATTGGACATCTTACTTAAATCCGTTTTTCCATAATGGAGAATACGGAAATCTTTTTCTTTCAGTTCCGACTCAAACTTCAAGCTATCCAGTTGCGAGAAATCCACATCCAATAGAAAGTGATAAGCTAATTGTCCGGTAGTGCTGAGACCTTCCAGGTTTTCGAAAAGTCCTTTGGGCAATGAACCGAACAACTCTTCCGAAGGGAACCAGGGTTTCCGGACAGAAGCTATAAAATGCCACTCTTTCTTGCCTGTACTTTTTCCGACACGTTCTGCCTTTAAATAAGGATGGAAGGTCAGTGCATTGAAACGTACAAGGCTGGTACTATCCAGTTCTACGGCTTGCGGACTGACATTTACGTGGAAATCCAGTTGTCCGCAATCCAGGTTGATCGTCTCGGGCGACAACTGCTTATGATATATCTGCAATCCCCGTACTTCCGACTGGCCAACCAGACATGTGAGCCCGTTGCTTGCTTTTTCTTGTGAGAAGTTGCACGTCAGACTGTCGAACTGTACTTCTGCACCGAATCGGCGGTGGATATAAGGAACAGTCAGTTGTGGAGCATGTAAAGTTGCATGCAATCGCCTTTCCGAAGGATTAAATTCTCCTTCGGTATTCCATTGTTGGTTCAGGCTGTCTTCCAGAACTGTTATTTCTGATTGGAAATGATAGTCATCAATCACAAAGCGGGGAATACGGAAGCTGACGAAATTACGCTCTTTCCGCTCAGTGATTGTAAGATGGGTGAGTTCACCGTTTCCGGGTAATAGGCCGAAAAGGAGATTTAATGTTGTATTGATGCGACGGGTGTAATCGGTACTGGTATTGTTTTCATTGGAGGCAGTTACTTTGGAAGAGGGCAGGAAAAGGAAATCATAGTTGGCTGTAGAGTTTTTTTTTATGAAATTAAGTGAGAGTCCGTCCAGGCGGACTTCTTTGATCTTGATATCTCCCCACAGCAGTTTCCAAAGACCGATACGGATATTGAGAGATTGAAGGGAAAGCAATGTATCTCTTTTCTGTGGAACCACATTCAGTCCGTCGATAGAGATTGTATTCAACCCCTTCATGTGGAGTTTATTGTAACTGATGTCCAATCCGTAACGCTGTTCCAGTCTGACAATGCGTTTATCTGCGATATGGCGCAGTAGGCTTCCTCGGAAGATGAAAATACCTGTTGATAAAAGAAATAGCAGCATGAGACATGCTACTGTTACTTTGGTTATTTTTCGTTTTATCATACTCTTTACTTTTCTCTGTTTCCTTTCCAGATGGAGAGAACTTTCTTTCGTATCAGGAGGGTGTTTAAAGCGGATACCACTATAAATAAGATACTTCCGGCAAGGATACAGGGCAGAAGAGAGCCTGTTTCCAGTTGTGGAATAAGAGTTTGCAGGACTCCGGTGTAGTAAGATCTTAACCAGACTACACCAATGACGGCGAGGAGCAGTACCAGTAAATTCAAGCCTACGGTCAATACATGATAGGGCAATGCGACTTTAGAAGGGCTGTAACCTATTAATAGCAGGTTTTCTAACTTTGCCGTATTCTTCTGAAGCAGCAAGAATACACTTAACATCAGGATATAAAAAGACAAGATACTGATAAATAGTCCTACCCCCGAAACAATACCTGTGATGAGGCGGAGGAAATAGGTTGTTTTTCCGGCATCCAGATTGTCTCCTTCGGTTTCATAGTTCTTTTGTTGGAAGTAGTCGGTGATGGCTGTATCTGTGGGATTCTTTACTTCCACGATGAGGCGGGAGGGTTGCGCTTCCCGTTCGGGGGAGAAATTCTGATTTGCCCACTCCATAAAGGATTGAGGAACAAGGATGGTATTCAACCGGTTGGAGAAACCGACGATATTTCCTTTGTATTGTTCTGCACGTCCGTTGCCACGCATGTTGATATCCATTTGTATCAGTCCCATCACACCTTCCGATAATTTCGGCAAGTTGCGGCTTTGCGCAAAACCAAAGTTGTAAAGGTTCAGATAATTGCGGGGAATGATAATAGGTATGGTTTGTGTGCCTTCATCAAAGTGCCACTTGTCCAGGTTGACATCGACAAAAGCATCGGGAACAGATTCAAAAAACATATCCGTAGAAATACGGATGCCGGCTTGTTGCATTCCCAACCCTGCCGATACTTTGAAAAGGGTAGGTGTGAAGGTGCCTACGCTGCGCGTAAAAGGTTGTGCTTTCAGCTCCTTGATTTCATCTTTGGAAAAAGTATTGCTTTGTCCGGTAATGCTGCCAAGAGTGCTGATCTTTTTGGTAGCGATGATATAATCCTTCTTCATGAAACTGTCTCCCTGAGTGAAGACGGGAAGAACGTCTTTATAAAATTGCACGCTCAACAGTACAATCAGCATACCGAAGATGTTGGCGAGAAAAAAGCCACTTAATTGTCCGATGCTGATGTGCTGGCGAAGAAGTTTCCAAACAAGCTTGTTCATTGAAATTATATGTTTTTGTTAAATGATAATTTACCAGCGTAGCGCTGGAGCAAGGTTCTCCTTCGGCGTGCAAGTAATCTTTCAGACACGGATGACACGGATGACGCAGATTCTTTTTTCCTTCGGTGTGATATGCCGGTATGTATAGCGCAGCTTTAAAAATCCGCGTCATCCGTGTCATCCGCATCTAAAAGATTAAAGTCCGCGTTCGTCCGCCTTATCCGCGTAGTCCGCGTACCCATTCCCTCGCCGCTAAATTATCATTTATAGTTTCATCACTTTATTATATTCTAATTCTATATGTTTTCCAATGGAAGTCACAATTATTCCTGCGCCTTGCCGTTCGGCTTCTTCGGTCAGCATGCGTCCCATAAGTGTGCCGTTATCATCATCCAGGTGGCTGATAGGTTCATCCAGAAAGATGAAATCGAACGGTTGGCAGAGGGCACGGATGAAGGCTACACGTTGCTGTTGTCCGAAAGATAACTTTCCGGCTTTCTCGTTTACTTTCTCAGCGATACCGAGTGTTTCAAAAAGGGCAAGGATTTCTTTTTTTTTCTTATAATTGGTGAGTCGGTTCTTCAACTGAACGTTTTCCAAAGCCGTCAGTTCCGGGAAGATGCGCAGCTCCTGGAACAGCATGCTCAGCGAATGTTTCCGCAGTTCCACCCACTCATGAATGGAGAGCGAACGGATATTGCGTTCATCAAAGTTGATGATACCCTGGTAATCGCGGCGATATCCGTAGATATAGCTGCATAGAGAAGATTTGCCTGTGCCGGAAGCAGCTTCTATCAGATACCGCTCTCCTTTTCGTAGTACAAGGTCTTGATGCCACACGTCGGATGTGATGGCATCCCGGTCGGCAAACACTTGGGGAAGTGTTTGCCTCAGATGAATGATTTCCATTATTTATCGGGATTAGATGCCTGCAAACCCTTTGATGAAGTTTACGATCTGTTTCAATGCATTTACATTCTTGTCTTTCAGCTGAATGACCATGTCTGCATCATTATTGGAATTGCCGGTTGCTTCTACATAAGCTATCTTATCAACCAGAGCAAAAGCCGTTGCATATTGTGAACCACCATATTCCGACAGCATTTTCACAATCGGCAAAGCGAGAACCGCTTCTGTATTAATAACGAAAGCACCATTCTTACCTTTGATATTAGATGCAAATTCGGTATCTTTGATTGAAGGATTAACAGTTTTATCTATGCTCTTATACAACATTTCGTCATTCGTAGCATACAAGCTATTATTGCGGACACCAAAGAATATATTGAGCATTCTGGACTTATATACATATTCGTTCTCACCCAGTTTCAGGATGTCTTCTCCACGTTTCAAGCCCAGTTCATTCTTCTTTTCATACAGTAATTGTACGGGTGTCGCACTCTTTACGCTGGCGTACATCAGGAAAGTGGGAGCGTTGTCCATTGTGAAGTTTATCAGCCCCATTGCCATATCTTTCTGGAATGTGCCGAACAACTCTTTTACTTCATTGGCCTTGGCAATGGAGAAGTTCTTTTGGAATTGCTCGTTCTCCAGTAGCAGGTTATAGAATTCCTCTCCGTTGATACCTGCGCTGATATACATCAGAGTCGATTTCGGAAAATATTTCAGGAAAGTATTCTCTATGGGGCAGGTTGCTTTCTTTTGCTTATCGAACAAGGCTTGCAGTTCAGGACTTTCAGTGAAATTCTCATATTTCATGCTGATCTTACCTTTTTCGAAAGAAAGACTTCCCAGCATCTTCAGATCCTTCATGTTAAAAGGCATATCACTTTCTTTGATCATATTGGCGTAAGGACCCATCAGGCTTGCCGGAGAGAGCATAGCATCGATATCTCCACCCATTTTCTGCATTTTCTTGAAAACGGCAGTTGAAACAATACTGTTTTCATTAGTCTGTTTCAACAGTGCAGGAATATCTTGCTTGATTTTTTCAAGTTGGGTAGTACCTTTGTAATTAGTTAGCATAAGTACTGAAGGAGTGTATGCCATGAATACCTGATTACCCATTTGCGTGAACTGAAAGCCATCTCCACTTGCCAGGGGCTGACAAACTTTCTCTTTCTCTAATGTTTCCAGCAGTGCGTGCAGGTCGTCCTCGTTGCTGACTTTTGCAATTACAGTAGTGGGAAATGTCTCAGTATTGAAAACGTATAAAGGTGCCGATACGTCGATTCCCGATTTCTTCGGATCTTTCATTATCATTTCCACTTGCTGGAATGTTGCGGCATTCATGCCACTCTTCATAGCATCCGTCAGCTTTTGCTGCGCTTCTTTGTTCTCCTTGTCATTGAGCCCTGCTTTATCAACCAATGATTTCATGTTGATACTGACTACCGTAGAGGCATTGGCAGGAATAACATTCGTATATTCGAACTTCTTCTCGGAACATGCGCTGACAAGAGCTATCACTACAGCCATCAACGCCAAACGGGGAAACAAACTTTTCTTCATACAATTCTTATTAAAATGTGATTATCATTGATTTTGCAAGTTCAGTGTATGGCAAGCCACCAAAGCAGCCGTCTCTGTGCGTAGCCTCGACTTACCCAGACTGATGGGAGTAAAGCCGTTTTCTATAGCCTTTCGTACTTCTTCTTCACTGAAATCCCCTTCCGGACCTATCAATACCAGTGCATCTTCTCCTTTGCGGAACACATCTTTCAGCAGCGGCTTTTCTCCTTCGTAACAGTGCGCAATGAACTTTTGCCCTTTGAATGGCTGTGTGATGAACTTATTGAAATCCGTCATCTCGTTCAGTTGTGGCAAACGTGCTTTGAGGGATTGTTTGATGGCAGATACCAATATCTTGCTGATACGTTCTGTTTTGATGACTTTCCGTTCTGAGAAACGACAGTTCAGGAAAGTCAGTTCATCGAAGCCTATCTCAGTCGCTTTTTCTGCAAACCATTCTGTACGGTCCATATTTTTGGTAGGGGCTATTGCAATGTGCAGATGTCCGTTCCATAAAGGTTCCTGATAAATGGTTTCCAGGATGTTTACCATGCAGCGTTTATTGGTGGCGGCACTGATCTCTGCGCGATAGAAATTACCTTTACCGTCCGTCAGCGTAATCTGATCACCGATATTAAGGCGCAGTACGCGGACACAGTGCTGGGCTTCTTCTTCGGGAAGTTCGGCACGGGTTTGTATGTCGGGTGTATAGAATACGTGCATAAGTTTATTGCTGTTCTTTTCGTTTGGAAATTTCATCCCTGATGTGGGCGGCGCGTTCGTAATTCTCATTGGCTATAGCTTCCTGCAAAGCTTTTTGCAGCATTTCCATTGTATCTCCATGGAAGAATTCATCTTCGTGTGGAGAAGGATTCTCTCCCATAGGAGCTACGTTTTCCTTTCCGGTTTTAAGCTGTTCCGACTCCAGAATTTCTTCGTAGATAAAGATCGGAGCTTTCATCCGTAAAGCCATTGCGACTGCATCCGATGTACGGGCGTCCATACGAATGATAGCATCGTCTGCTTTCAGATAGATATAAGAATAGAATACACCGTTGTCTACCCTGTAGATAAGGGCACGCATCATGTTTACCCCTAATACTTCCAGACATGAAGCGAAAAGGTTGTGGGTCAACGGGCGTGGTGGAACAATTCCCTTCAGGCTGATTAACATCGCTTGTGCTTCTGCCGCACCGATGATAACCGGTAATTGACGGGCACCGTCCACTTCTCCCAATACGAGGGCATAAGCTCCTGCCTGTTCCTGACTGTTGGAGATGTTTAGTACTTCCAGTTCTATTTTTTTCTTTTTATCCATAATCTTTTTCTGAGTGGTGACAACTGCCAACCACTTGCTTACTTACTTTTTATTTACTGCTTCTTCCGGCTGGTGCTTGTACTTGAACACCAAGGCAAACAATATACCGATGACCAGGGCGTAAGCAGCAAAAATAAGCCAAATTTCAGGCCACTCACGACTTACCAGTTTGCCGTCGGCATATACAGAGAAAGCATCTACCACGGCACCGCTGGCGTATCCTCCAATAATGGCGCCCAAACCGTTGGTCATCATAAAGAATAACCCCTGGGCACTGGCGCGGATATTGGAACTGGTTTCTTGTTCAACAAACAACGAACCCGAAATGTTGAAGAAATCGAATGCCATGCCATAAACGATCATGGATAGGATTAACATCCACAAACCGGATCCCGGATCTCCAAAGCCGAACAATCCGAACCGGAATACCCATGCAAACATACTAATCAGCATTACCTGCTTGATTCCGAAATGTCTCAGGAAGAAAGGTATGGCAAGAATAAACAATGTTTCGGACATTTGTGAGATGGATAGCAGGATAACCGAATGTTTCACGCCAAAGGAATCTGCGTATTCCGGAATACTGGCAAAACTACCCAGAAAAAGATCACCATAGGTATTGGTAATCTGTAACGCTGCTCCCAGAAGCATGGAAAACAAGAAGAAAATAGCCATTTTCTTTCTTTTGAATAATACAAATGCATCCAGCCCTAAAGAAGAAAGCAGTGATTTGTTTCCGGTCTTGGCAGGTTTACATGCCGGCAGAGTGAAAGCATACAGACCCAGCATTAATGCAGATGCACCACCTACATAAAGTTGGGCGCTTGAATTCTTGAATCCGGTAAGGTCTACTGCCCACATCGCACAGATAAACCCAATGGTTCCCCATACGCGAATAGGTGGGAAATCCTTGATCAGATCACACTTATATTGTTCAAGTGAATTGTACGAAACTGTATTGGCCAGTGATAAAGTAGGCATATATACCAATAAATTGAGTAACATCGCCCAATACATCTGGTCATATCCCGTAGCGGTAGAGGCATAGAAAAGGCATGCGGCTCCTATAATGTGGCAAAGTCCGTATAAACGTTCAGCATTGAACCATTTATCAGCGATGATACCAATGATGCCGGGCATAATTAGAGAGGCAATGCCCATGGTTGCGAAGATTGCGCCGATTTGACCTCCTTCGAAGTGTAGTTCTCTACCCATGTAACCTCCTAATGAAATTAACCATGACCCCCATACGAAGAATTGCAGGAAGTTCATGATAATCAAACGAACTTTTATACTCATGACTTTTCTAATTTGTGTGTTTTCTTTTCACATTAAATAATAAATGCAAATATAATATTTTCGTTGATTGGGTGAGCACGTTTATGTATAAAAAAAAAGAAGGCTATCTATCCCAGACAGCCAATCTTTATTAACCTTAAATCTAATACCATGAAAAACACAGTGCAAATGTAGAGGTTTTATGTTATACAACATAATGTTTTGCTGATTTTCTTCTTTGGTTTAACATCTTTTAGACTATAAGGCGGCTTTTGTCCCATTTATGAGAGCGTAAAGTGCATTTTCGGTAAAGATAGTATTAGTTAATCTTCTATCCCTTGCTTACCTTTGCTTCATAAATCGAGAAATGATGAAAAACAGAATCTTATTGACTGCTGCGTTATGTATGAGCATGATGGCACAGATTACTGCACAAGGTTACACTTCTTTGCGGGAGCAAATCCAGTTAGCGGGAGAGTGGGAGAGTTCTTTAGGTACCTGTCGCCTGCCTGGTACGACAGATGAAAACCGACTGGGTGAAAGAAACCGGGATACATTGGTGACGTATCAGTTAACACGTCTCTATCCTTATAGTGGTAAGGTGATTTATACCCGTGAAATAAATATCCCTGAGAGTTTCCGGGGTAAGAAACTGTTTTTGATGATGGAGCGTACCAAACCGAGCACTTTGTGGGTAGATGGTGACAGCATCGGTAGCTATGGTCATCTGTATGCGCCTCACCGGTATGAGCTACCTGCCCTGGCAGTAGGAAAGCATCAGCTGAAAATCAGGATTGATAACTCACCGACTTCTGTCCCTAAAGAAATACAGGGCTCTCATGCCTGGACAGATGCTACGCAAACGAATTGGAACGGCATTCTGGGAGAATTTTATATCGAGGCAGTTCCTGTTTCTTATATTCAGTCGGTACAGGTATATCCGGAAGTGGATAAGAAACAAGCATTAGTTATAGTGGAAGTCGATGCGGACAAAGACGGAAAAGCGATACTGGATGTCAATGGATATGCCTGGAATACTTCTGACACACACACCTTGTCTCCCCGGCAACTTGCCGTGCGATTGAAGAAAGGACGAAATCGGATTGAGCTTCCTGTGAATATGGGTGATAAACCATTACTGTGGAGTGAATTTCATCCCGCACTTTACAAACTGAACATTACGCTCCATGCCGGGAAAAACCGGGATAGCCGGATGGTAGATTTCGGTATGCGCAAGTTTGAAGTGGAGGGTACACAATTTGTGATAAATGGTTATAAAACTTTTTTGCGTGGGAAACATGATGCCTGTGTTTTTCCCCTGACCGGTTATGGTCCGATGGATGTAGCGTCCTGGCAGCGTGTATTCCGCATAGCTAAACAATACGGTATTAATCATTATCGCTGTCATTCTTTTACTCCGCCGCGTGCTGCGCTGGAGGCTGCCGATATCGAAGGTATCTATTATCAGATTGAGTTGCCTTTGTGGGGGTATATCAAGCGTGAAAATACGGTTCTGAACGATTTTCTGAAAAAGGAAGGGGATATGTTGCTGGAACACTTTGGGAATCATCCTTCATTTATGATGCTGGGTTTGGGTAATGAATTGGATGTGGAGATAGATGTGGTGCGTGAATGGCTCGATGATTTCCGCAATCGGGATAATCGTCATTTGTATTGCTTCGGTTCCAATAATAGCCTTGGTTGGAAAGGGCCGCAGGATGGAGAAGATTTCTTTGTGACCTGCCGTGTAGGCGGTGGAGATGGATATACGACTCATGTACGTGCTTCTTTTGCGTACGTAGATGCTGAGAAGGGTGGCATTTTGAATAATACGCGTCCGGCTACGGATAAAGACTATTCCGGTGCCATTGCGCACTGCCCCCGTCCTGTAGTGGGGCATGAAAACTGTCAGTTTCAAATCTATCCCGATTACGGTCAGATAGAGAAATATACTGGGGTGCTTCGTCCTTATAATCTTGAGATTTTTCGTGATCGTCTGAAAGAGAACCATCTTTCTTCTCAGGCAAAAACTTTTCACCAGGCTACCGGACACTTTTCCATTGAATGTTACAAGGCAGATATGGAATATGCTTTCCGTACTCCCGGTTTTGGTGGCTTCCAGTTGCTCGATTTGCAGGATTATCCCGGACAAGGTTCCGCATTAGTGGGTATTCTGGATGCTTTTATGGATAGTAAGGGTATCGTTGCTCCCGAAACTTTTTATGGTTTCTGTGCACCTCTTGTTCCTTTGGCATTGATGAAGGATCATTGTTGGCTGAATACTCAGCCGCTTCACATAGATGTTGCTCTTTCTAATTATGTGGAAGGCGATTGGAATGAGCCTGTCCGCTGGAGTTTAGTATCTGATAATGGGGTATGGAAACGTGATGGAGTACTCATGACCTCCATTCCTCAGGGCAAAGTAGGAAAGGCGGGCAGTATTGATCTTTCACTTTCCGAACTGAAAGAAGCTCAACGCCTGACACTGACATTGACCACCGGTAAGTATCGCAACTATTATCATCTTTGGGTATATCCTGATGAAACTGCCGAGTCGGAAGGTTCTGTTCATGTGGCTTCTTTCCTGAACGATGATCTGCGAAAAAGGTTGGAAAGCGGAGCGTCCGTTCTGTTGATTCCCGATCATGACAGTATTGTAGCACAGAGTGTTGGAGGAATGTTTACCCCTGATTACTGGAATTACTCCATGTTTAAGACTATTTCGGAAAATGCCGGAAAAGAAGTTTCTCCCGGTACACTTTCCATATTGACTGATCCCGGACATCCGTTATTGAAATACTTTCCGACTGAATATCACAGTGATTGGCAATGGTGGAGTATTACCCGTAATTCCCGTCCCATGATACTGAATGCAACCCGTGGTGAGTATCGTCCGCTTATTCAGGTGATCGATAACATTGAGCGCAACCATAAGCTGGGGCTGGTCTTTGAATTTGCTGTAGGAAAGGGAAAACTGTTAGTTTGCATGACCGATCTGCAAGCCATTGCAGGGACACCTGAAGGCAATCAGTTTCGTACATCCTTACTTCGGTATATGGAGTCTGATGCTTTTCACCCTACCGAACAGTTGGCCTGGAAAGAACTGGACGCACTCTTCCACACCGATATCAATCAAAGACAGATTATTGGGGTGAAGAATGAGTCGGATTATACAGTAGGAGGGGACTAGGACGAAGAGTTCTGAAAATAAAATGTTCGCAATTTAGTGAACGTTTTGTTTTAAATCTCTATCTTTGCAACGAACAAACTACTGCTTATGTTAGTTACATTTGATAAAGAATATCTCAAGGAACTCTATGTTTCCGGTAAATGTAGTGATAAGAAACATCGTTTTCAGCCGGATGTGATAAAACGATATAAAAGGTGTATTGATACACTGATTGCATCGAAGAATGCTGAATCCTTATATAAGCACAACTCTTTGAATTACGAGGTTTTGGTGGGAGACAAGGAAGGGCTTTCTTCAATACGGGTAACTTCAAAATACCGCATAGAGTTTACTGTGAGAGTTGTAGCAGATGCTGAAACGATCATAAGTATATGTAATGTTATAGAATTGTCTAACCATTATAAATAAGTAGAGTATGACTATGCTTGCAAATGAACTCACTCCGTTTTGCCCTACGCATCCCGGTGAAATATTAAAAGACGAAGTTGAATACCGGAAGATTTCTCAACGCGCCTTGGCACGCCAGATGGGAATTTCGTATTCACAATTGAATGAGGTGCTGAACGGTAAGCGCCCGGTTAATACGGAACTTGCTTTGCTTTTTGAAGCAGCTTTGGGGCTTGATCCTGAAATGTTGCTCAATATGCAGACGCGATATAATATGCAGGTGGCGCGTGCCGACCAGCGCACGCAAGATCGCTGGAATGAAGTACGTAAGTTGTGTGCATCGTTCCTTTGATGCACACAACTGTATTATCTGTTATCAGAAGATTTATTCCACATACAGCACCAACCCTTTCAGGTATTCTCCTTCGGGGTGGTAAATACTTACCGGATGGTCAGCCGGCTGCGTCAGTTGGTGCAGGATACGCACACTGCGACCTGACATTGCAGCAGCCGTAAAGACCGCCGTACGGAAGTTCTCCTTGCTGACAGCTTGTGAGCAGGAGAAGGTGAATAGAATGCCGCCCGGTTTGATCTTTTCGAAAGCTTTCACATTCAGCTTGCGGTAACCTTGCAGCGCATTGCGCAGGGCATCGCGATGCTTGGCAAATGCAGGCGGATCCAGAACTATCAGGTCGTACTGGTCGCCCATACGATCCAGATATTTGAAAGCATCTTCGGCAAAGGCAGCATGGCGGGTATCACCGGGGAAATTCAGTTCAACATTCTTGTTCGTGAGGTCAATAGCCTTGGCGGAACTGTCTACAGAATGTACCAGTTCGGCATTGCCACGCATACCATAAACAGAGAAGCCACCGGTATAACAGAACATATTCAGCACAGAACGTCCGTTAGCATAGCGTTCCAGCAGTGCGCGGTTCTCGCGTTGATCCACGAAGAAGCCCGTCTTTTGTCCTTTCAGCCAGTCGATATGGAATTTTAAGCCATATTCCATTGCCACATTATCCGTGCTGCCACCTTTCAGGAAGCCATTCTCAGGGTAGAGGTCGGCTTTGAAGGGGAGAGTCGTTTCTGATTTATAATAGATATTCTCTATTTTATCACCCATCACTTCACTTAGGGCATTGGCTATTTCCATGCGGTCGAGGTGCATACCGGCAGAGTGTGCTTGCATTACGGCCGTGCGGGCATAAATATCAATGATCAACCCGGGAAGGTTATCTCCCTCGCCATGTACCAGTCTGTAAGTGTTATTAGTCGGATTTTCAGCAATACCAATGCTGCGACGCATCTCATAGGCAATACTAAGTTTGCGTTTCCAAAAATCAGAATCAATAGCTTCATCCTGATGAAAAGAAAGCACGCGCACGGCGATGCTGCCTATTTGGAAATGCCCCTTGGCTATGAATTCCTTCTTGGAAGTGTAGATTTCAACTACTTCACCTTCTTCGGGTTCACCGTCGAAATGAGCGATGGCACCTGAAAACACCCAGGGATGGAAACGTTTTAATGACTCTTCTTTGCCGGATTTGAGATATACTTTGTACATGCGATTAGTGATTAGCGATTATGGGTTAGTGATTAATGATTCCTGGTTGGTAAGCGGTTCATCCGGTTCCAATTCATAGTCACCGGTAACTTTTAATTCCTGCAATCGGTTGTATATGTTGAGGCATGCCCATGCATCGGTAGCTGCATACTGCTTTTGAGGTTCGGTCAGATGCTCAGCTTCCCAGTTGGAGAGGCGTTGTGATTTGGATATTTTCTCACCGAACAGGATACCATAGATTTTTTGCAGGCTCTTGTCCTGTATGCCGAACATACGGACATATTCTTGCAACTCGATGCAGGAACGTTGTTCAAAAGGAGCGCGCTTATGCAGCATCATAAAGTCGTCACGCAGCGAAAGGCCGACTTTGGTGACTGACGGACTTTCCAGCAATGAAATAATCGGAAGCGTCAGGCCGGTAAGGTTCAGGCGGAAAAGGAAGCAGTCTTCTTCAGAGGATACTTGCAGTAAGGCTACCTTATGTGATTGCCCTTTGGTGAATGACGGGCGGGTTTCGCTGTCAATTCCCAACAGAGGATACTTCTTAAGATAAGTCACTGCTTTTTCCGCTTCCCAGGGGGTTTGTACAAGATGTATTCGTCCCGGAAAGAGTACTTTGGGCATCTCTTTGATATCTTCCTTTTTAATCGTTTTTTTAATAACCATAATTTAAGTCTTTAGTCGTGATGGTGATGTCCATGACAGTGGCAATCATCATCGTCGCAATCATTTTCTTCCGGTCCGTCTTCGTCAGACTGGCGGTATTTTACGTCGTGCAATGCGCGAAGTGTGTTTACCAGGGTTTGCCCCCAGTATTCTTTGAATTGTTCCTGACAGATAGCCAGGGAGTCGTTCATTGTTTCGTTCAATCCCAACTGGAAGACGAAAATGAAATCTTTGATGGCCTGGTAAATATCTGCCAGGTCTTCGGAAATATTCTTCTTGATAGGCTGGTCGCTATAAACCATATCTTGTATGAACACGTCCAGATAATCATCTTTTTCAGCAAGAATCCCGGCAAGGTTGATGCGGAGCACTTCATACGTTTCTTCCGTTACGTAGCTTTCAGGAGCGTCGTCGCCTATTATTTCTGTTTCGGGCAACATGGCCGCCTTGAGGTAGAGCAACGGAAGTATCTTTAATGAGGTATCGACAAATGTGTCACGTTTCATCGTTTCCGCCTGCTCCAGGAATTTGCAGAATTCAGCAGCTACGGTGACGAATTCCACTACATTACGGTCGAATATCACTTGGCTTTCTTTTTTCATATATACTCGGTTTGAAACGCAAAGATAGTGTAAACCGAGTGCAGTAGCAAATTTATTTGCATTTTACTGAAATGCCGTTTCATTTATTATTACGTGATATTCCGTTCCCCGGTTTCTTCTCCGGCTGCTGATTCCAAGTTTGCGGAGTGCACGTCCGAAGTACGCGACTTTGTTGATGGCTAATCGGTCTTTGGTCTTTTTCTGGAGAAAAGAAAGTATTTCCATCGGTGTCATCCACGTTCCTTCGTCTTCTGCTTGTGCCGCCTGAAAGTGGCACAGAAAGAGTTGTTCCAATGGAGTAGGTTGTTCAAACTCTTGATTGCTCTGCTTCAGAATGGCCTCGTCGGTGTCGTCCAGCCAGTAGCGTTCACCTTGCGAGATGGCAGTCATGGCCTGGGCATAGAGTTGGCGGTAGTTGATGGTGACGTTGGTGTTGATGGGACCGGTTACTTCGATACAGATGAAGCGGCGACTGCCGCTGGGATCGGTCAGCAAGTCTTTTTGATTGCTGGTGCCTATAAAGGAGGCGTAGCGGCGTATCTCCTGAATGGCGGTTCCATAAGGTTTCCGCAGGTTGGCTACGGGTTTTTGCAACAGATGTTTCAGGAAACCTTGCTGGCTGACGCTGATCTGGTCGAACTCGTCGATGTTGATCAGAAAGAAACGCCCCAGGCTTCGTTCGGCATCCTGTTTGCTTTTGAAGTCGATGCTGTCTGTGTAGCCGAAACGCAGATCCGGTGGTAAAAGAATGCGGCAAAACGTAGATTTCCGATACCCTTGGGCGCCTACCAGTAGGGGCGATGTACTGTTGCCATGCTGTCGGTCAAGTCCCCGCCAATGGGCCGTCATACTGAGAAACCAACGGTAGAACAATTCCCGCCAATGCGGGTTTTCGCAGGGAACGAGATCGGCCAGGGCACGGATACGGTCTTTTCCGTCCCAGCGTCCGGTGTCGTTGAGGTATTCTTCCACAGGATTATGGAGGGGGATATAGTCGGAAGTAAGGTAGCGTGCTATGTCGCGGTCCCATACCCGGATACCTTCTTTTAGGGCATTGAGCGCTATGCTGCTTCGTATCCGCTGGTCGGCGGGGCGGAATTGGAAGTGTATGGAGTCGCGCTGGCGGTATTCCAGCTCGCCCAACACGGTGTTGTAGCGGAATTCGTAGCGGCGGTTCATGAACTCTTCCAGGCGGAAGGCTGTGTCCTGTTCGGCGGTCATGCTGTTGCGGGTGCCGAAACCTTTACATTCACGGTAAAGATTATGTATGGCGGCACGTATTACGGGCTCGTCCGCTTCGCGATAATAATGCATCAGGGTTTGCCGGACTACCTCTTCCTCGGGAATACCTGCTTTGTAACAGTGCTCGGCAAGCCGTGCCAATAATGGGCGCAGGTCGTCACCTCGTTTCCAGTTTGTCAGTTCGTCGAACGCGCGGTTGAGCGCTGCTTCGAAGAGCATGGAAAAGGTGTCCGATGAACTATAACCGGGCTGCATGCGTAATAGCGGATTGGTTTCCGCCTGCTTCTGTTCCTTGAAAGTGGTTTCGCCGGGCATGGTGAAGGGTTGTTCCAGGCAGAAGGGAATGGCAGCCGGATTATAATAAGGTCGCTCATCCAGCGTCATGCGGCAACTCTGGTTGAGCGACGGTTCTTTTAGGGTGATGGAGTAGGGCAGCAGGGGTTGATAACAATTTACCGCAATACGGTAAGCGTGGGCATGAAACAAGGTCATTTCACTTTCGTGTTTAGGGAATGAGCCGTCGGGCAGGGCGAAGAGTACCCATATCTTTACACTGCGTCCGCTGCTTCCACAGAAGGCGGCAAAGGTTTGAGGCAGCAGGGAAGCCTGTTGCTTTATCAGTTCCACTTCGGTGATACCTGCCAGGTGGTTGACTTCAATCTGTACCAGTCCGTTGTAAATCTTTACCCGATGTTCTCCGTCTTTGGTGCGGGCGTATTCCACGGCGGGGTAGATGCGGGGTAATTTATCTATGTTCAGATAGTGGTTATCTGTTCCTTGCAGCATAGGTATGAGATGGCGCAAGGCTGATATATGCGCTGCTTTGTTCTCTTTCTTTATTTTTTCTATTAAGGTTTCAGTATCAAGGGCACTGAAAGATTCTTTGCCGGTTTCACGGTCGGTGCGTATAAGGGTTAGTTTCATCGTGGTTATTTTTAGTTACTGTCTTCAAAAGACGGCGCAAGTTACAGCAAAAAAACTGGGGGGCAAAGTTTTTCAAGAATAAAAAAATAATTCTGTGCCGAAACGGGTATAGGGCGTTTTCTCATAATCGTCCATCAAATTTTCTAAGGTTTCAACTTCTTTTTCTTTACTATCATCTGCATATATTTCATCCACTCTGCTGGAAAGCAAACGAAATTCATCATCATTTTCCAGATGACCTTTTTGGACTATTAGATTTATTTTAGCTGATACTTTATCATGGTCTTCATCCAAATCAAAACCAAATTTGTCTCTCAATATCTGATTTAATTCAATTAATTTATTGAGCGATAAACCTCTTGCCATTTCGTTAGTATCATTATATATCATTCTCATTCCATTTAAATTTTTCTTGTCGAATGCGTCTGTGATTACTTGATACAACTCCTTAAAGAATTCTGTATTTTCTTTTTTAATAAGAAAATCTACTATTGTTTGATTCCAATCTTTCAGAAAGGATAGTTCATCTAAAGCTTTTTGACTTAACTCTTTTCTCATTTTTTTATCAAGCAGGGATTCATTTTGTGTTTATTAGTCAGTTCGAAAGGTATTTTTGTTTCCATTTTGTCATCTATAGCTTAATTTCGTTTCAATTTCCTTGATGGATGGTATGGTACCTTCCACTTCGGTGGGATAAAGTCTGGATAGCTCATATTCTGATATGCCAATTGGTTGGCTGCTTGATTCCAGTGCATATTGTGCTAGTAAATTATCCTTATTTTTGCAAATGAGCAGTCCTATCGTAGGATTGTCTATTCCTTCTTTGCGCAAAAGGTGGTTGACGGCAGTCACATAAGTCCCCAACTGACCTATGTCAGCGGAATCAAATTCGTCAATTTTAACTTCTACCGCCACATAGCAACGGATAGTAAGATTGTAGAATAATAAGTCGATGAACTTTTCCTTCCTACCTATTTGCAACCGATATTCCTTGCCCACGTAGGCAAATCCCGTTCCGAGTTCCACTAAGAAATTTGTAATATTCATCAACAGGGCATCTTTTAGTTGTCGCTCGTTATAACCTTTGCGCATGGAAAGAAAATCGAAACTATAAGGGTCTTTGGTGAGCTCCTGTGCCAAATCACTTGTAACGGCAGGCATTGTGTGCTGAAAATTGGTCAATGCTTTCCCTTGTCGTTCATACAAATCAGTATCGAGGAAATTGAGTAGCATAGCGCGGCTCCATCCATATTCTAAGGTTTGGCGCACATAGAATAAGGCTTTATTGGGATTGTTTGAGCACTTGTCTATGATACGTATATGATGCCCCCACGGAATGCGGCATAATTCTTCAACAACTTGTTGAAGATTTCGGGAACATTCGGCGTAGAGCTGATAAAACCGCTTTGCATATCGTATGTTCGATTCGGAAAGTCCTTCTATTCCAGGCATTTCCTTACGTAAATCCGCGCTAAGTGTAGCGTAAAATTTTCCTCCATATTTGTTGTCAACTTCCAATGAAACGATATCGCTTCCCAACCCCCAATAGAATTCGATGAGGACGCTGTTCACTTTCACTGCCGCTTTAATTTGGCTCTGGCGGTAGCGGGTAGTCAGTTCCTTCACCCATTGCAGGTAGGCTTTATCTAATATGTTGATGGATTTGCCCATGTTTTTTCTTTATTTTTTATGTTTCTTACAAAAGTAAGGTTTCTCTTTTTATCTGCAAACTACTTTCCTGCATTTATCTTTCTTCTGTCTTTATACTCAGTTTTATTATTAAAATAATGCATAGAGGAGTAAATGAACATAAACACGGAAAATCATCCTTTCAGAGGAAAAAACTCCTTCATCAATAAATTCCTGAAAAGGTTTTAGCATCTAAATTGGGAAAAAGATATTTACCAACAATTCCAGTCTTATTAAGTTTCCCCGTAAATGGTTTGCCTGTGGCAATCACGCAAACCAGTTTTGTTGAATTAAAGTAAAGAGTAAAGTTTTTAGTATCCGGTAATTTTGCCGTGCTTATTCTCAGTACTCCTTTGGCCAATATTTTGCAAATATATATCGCAGTCAGGCTAAATATAATTATAGATATTCCATGCCTGGATATGTCTAACCCCATTTTTGGAAGGTAATGTTATTTCGTCCAATGTTACTACAAACTTCTCATAGTGGTCGGTAAGCGAATCAAAAGGAGCATATTCGCGTTCCGTGGTACTATCGTCAATCAACAGATAGCTGACCTGCAAATAGATAATCCTATCGGCTTTTGTAGCAACAAAATCTACTTCTCTATCCTTTATCACTCCTACATATACGTCATATCCTGCTATTTTTAAATCCAGATAAATACGATTTTCCAGCAGATAGCCTATTCCATAGCCATATCCATTATATAAATAGTTATGAAAAGCCAAGTCGTTTACATAATATTTACATGTTCCCGAAATAATATCTTTACCTTTAATGTTATATCTTTCTGCCCGATGCAACAGGTTTGCTTCTTCCAGATAGAGGATATAATTTGATACGGTTTCATAATTTGTTTTTCTCCCCTTGGACTTAAAGAAATTCACAACATTGTTCACTGAAATCAAATTGGATGCATTGTTTACCAGATATCCGAATATATCTTCCAGTAATCTGGCATCTTTGATGTTGTTTCTTTGTACAATGTCCCTTAACAAGACGGTATCTTTGATAGAAGAAATATAATTCCGTTTTGTTTCAAAATTGTTGAGATGAAACAATTCGGGGAAACCTCCTGACTTTAAGAATTCCATGTATGTATCTTTGTTCACATTTCTTTCAGAAATGAGTGCATATTCCTCTATATTAAAAGGAAAAACCTTAAACTCGATATATCTTCCCGATAGTAATGTTGACAATTGACTCGAAAGCATCTTCGAATTGGAACCTGTTATCACAATTTCGCAATCTTCCGTATAGTCTTGAGATAAAGAATTCACGGCTTTCTCCCACTCCGCGATGTTCTGTATTTCATCCAGGAATAAATAAATTTTCCCGGCAGACAGTTTTTCCTTTCTATACAACTGGTAAAGACTGAGTAAATCGTCTGCGTTCCTGACAAAACAGAAAGGGGCAAATTCAAAATTTACATATAATAATTGCCGGGGTTCTACTTGTTTCTCTGTGATTAGATAATTCATCAACTGTCTCATAATGAAACTTTTGCCACTTCTTCGCTGTCCCACTAATACTTTCACCAGTCGATTTTCCATAGCATTGGCTATCGGGTCTATATATTCCTTACGAATCAATCCTAAATCAGGAAACTGTCCATTCCAGAAATTATACTTCTCAAGTAATTGTAATCTTTCGTCCATAAGTGCATACGTTTCCGACAAATATAATAGAAAATTTTCAGGTACACTTGAAAAAAAAGTCTTTTTTGAGGGGAAAATCAAGTGTACCTGATAAATATGTCTATCCGATTGAATAGAATAGGTGCTTTAGTTGTTTCAGATAGGGTATTTCCTTTAAGGTCTCTTCGGTGCGCTGAAATCGGTAGGCGTGCGTTTATTTGCACTCCCGTCTCAATTTCAATGTCGCAGAGCAGGGTAATAATGCGGTCTTCTTCTTTAACGGTCAATTTATTTCCCTTAACAGGTACAGTTACTTTGAGGATTATCTAAAGCCAAACGAAAACTTATCGTAGAATCAGAATAAACCTGTGCATTATGGCTTCTACATGAAACTCTGCATCTTCTTGGAGACGAAAGAAAACAGCCACCACGTATTACTCTATCAGATCCATTTTCATAAAAAGAAGAACACCACTCCTGGATATTACCGCACATATCATATAAGCCTAATTCATTGTCTCTTTTCAATGCTACCGGATGTAGCTGATTTCCACTGTTCTTGTCGTACCAAGCCACTTCGTCTATATTATTCGAACCAGCATATTTATAACCTTTACTCACATTGCCACCTCGCGCTGCATATTCCCACTCTTCTTCATTGGGAATACGAAAATAAAATCCTGTTACTCGATTTAATTCCTGAATAAATCGTACACAATCAAGCCATGAAACGTTTTGTACAGGCAGGTTTTCACCTTTACAAGCAGATTTTTTACTATTCATTACTGCATCCCATTGCTTTTGTGTGACTACTGTCTTAGCTAAATAAAAACTATGAATATTTATTTTCATTTTTGTTTCATCACCATAGGCATCAGGCAATTGTTCGGACGTCCCTCCCATAGTAAAAGTCCCTCCTTCAATAAAGCACATTTCAAATGCTATGCCGTTCACGTCAATTGTTGTATAATGATGGTTTATTTCTGATTGCACAATGGTTTCCTCTTCGGAAAAATCGTTTGCAATTACTTCTGTTGGTTGACAATCCTCGTCAGCTATAAGTGATAAGAAGGCTGCAATAGTTTGTGGTCTCCGCTTACGTGCAGGGTTCATGCTGACTTCTATAGCGTTAGCAATTTTTTTGCGTATAATAGAGGGAATGGTTAGTCCTTCATCAATAATTACCGATGCTTCCGGCGGGGTTTCTCCTGACAGCAATTTATACATCGTTGCTGCCAAGGAATAGATATCGGTACATGGAGCAAATATATCAATTCCACCTTGCCGGTACTGTTCTATAGGTGCATATCCTTTGCTGATCCCTGCAGGTGTAGTACTCGTCTGGCTCCCACTTTCATCATAGCGTTTAGATATACCAAAGTCTATTAATACCACTCTATTTCCATGTCTTACTAATATATTGGAGGGTTTGATATCTAAATGCAGAATTTTTCTTTGATGAATGTAAGCAAGGGTGGCTGCTATCTGATGAATATAGCCTAATGTTGTTACTTCATCTAATTTCCCGTTTAGTTTCACTAATGTATCTAACGATTCACCATCAACATATTCCATAACATAGTATGCTGTGAAGTTTTCCTCAAAGATATCATGAATATGAATGATATGAGGATGGTCGAACTGAGCAATTATTTGTGCTTCTTTTATGAACTTCACTCGAAAACGTTCTACAATTTCCTTGCTACCTTGAGAACCTAAAAATACTTTCGAAGTCTGCTCATCACGCTCACAATATTCTTTCATAAAGAATTCTTTAATTGCTACCAGACGATTCAACCCAACTTGCGTACCTAAATAGGTGATTCCGAATCCACCCTGTCCCAATATTTTTTCAATTTTATATTTACCCTCTTGCAGGAGAGTTCCTGATTGTAACTGCATAATTAATTTTGATTGAGTACTTAAGTGTATTAATATGCTATTGAGTCAACAGCTACAGCAGCTTCCGCGGCAGCTGCTTCTACTGCAGCTATTGAGTCTGCAACCCAGATTGAATCCATAACTGCCGCGACTGCTTCTTCTACTGCCGCTATTGAGTCTGCAATTCTGATTGAATCCGCAACAGCATTTGCAGTGTAATTTTCATTGCCTTTATGCTGAACCGAGAATAATACTATTATACCTAATACAGCTGCGACACTGATTATCCAATTCCATTTTGCCCGATTCTGATTAACTTCCTGTCTTATATTTGGTGGATATTGGCCTACCTCGTCCTTGATAATCTCCGTTGTCTCATTACTATTAGTGGGATAGGGTGTATATGTCTCTTCATTTTTATAATTGCTGCTTAATAATGCCGAGAATTCTTTTATACTTTGTGGTCGTTCCTTTCTTCTCGGATTCATTGCCTTTTCAATGGCTCTTTTCGTAACATCAGATATCAAACTTGGAAACTCTGATAAACCTTCGTTTAATACAAGACTTGCCTTGGGAGGTTTTATCCCTGAAAGTAAAAAGAATAGAGTAGCCCCCAATGAATAAATATCTGTTGCGGGAGAGAATTCACTCACACCACCCGGTTCATACTGTTCCATAGGAGCATATCCTTCACTAATGCCAACAGGAGTACTGCTAGTTTGGTTACCATCTGAATCATACTGCTTTGAGAGTCCAAAGTCTATCAGCAGCACCTTCGTTCTATCAGCAGTTATTAATACATTACTGGGTTTTATATCAAGATGGCAGAGTTGGTTAGTATGCATATAACCTAAAGCAGCCGCTAATTGAGAAATATAATTTAGCGCAGTATTTTCAGGTAAAGCACCAGACTGCTTGACGTATTGTTGCAATGAACCGCCATCAATATATTCCATAACATAATAGGAGGTGTTGTTCTCATCAAAAACGTCCAATACTTTGACTATATTCGGATGATTTAATTTGGATAAATTCTCGGCTTCTTTCCGGAATTTCCTTCGATAGCCCTCTACTTGTTCTATGCTCCCAATAGATGGAATAGAGACTTGTCTGGTATATTCGTCCCTATTACATAGCTCTTTCATAAAGAACTCTTTGATAGCAACATTTATTTCTGTTTGTATGATTCCTAATGGCCCTTTTACTTCCACTTTCATTGTCGCCAAATAAGTGATACCGAAACCTCCTTGTCCCAGTATCTTTCCAGTCTTATATTTACCGTCTTGAAGAAGAGTACCCAATTGTAACTGCATAATTTATAATTTGAAATTAAACTTCACTTAATAATAAAAACTATGATTAAAATGTCTTTTGTATATATTGTTTAATGTAGCATATTCTTAAAATCATGTTTTTTTCTATGTTTTCAATTTGTGGCTTTTGCACCAGTCCCTCATTGCTCGTTTTTCGCTTAAAAGAAAAAAAGACCACATAAATAAGTATAAGGAGTAATGCCGAAAACGCTAAGATTGTAATGATGCCCAAAATATACTTTTGGCTTTTGCATTTTTTCTGTTCAGAAACAATCTTATTATGGCTGGTTAGAGCCTCTTCGGTTGAAACATTCTTCTCAGATATGACATCCAACACATGAATGAGATATGCCGAATGATTATCTTTGTTGTTTTCACTTACTTTTATTAATATTTCCAATTTCTCCTCATCGCTATTATCCGTTTCGGATAGTATGTTCAATAGGTTTTCATCTTCCGTCTCTTCCAGCATCCCGTCCGAACACATAAAGAAATAGTCGTCAGGCTGAATATCCTTAATGTGTTTAAGATCGGCTTTAGGGCGTCTTTCAAGATTGGGTTGCATGGCACGGGTTATAACGTTCTTTTGTTTGGATATTTTAGCCTCCTCAGGCGTTATTTCTCCTATCTCAATTAAGTCATTCACAAGTGAATGGTCACGTGTTTTAAATAAGATTTTCTTTTCAGAGGGCCGAATATGATAAATTCGGCTGTCTCCGATATGAGCTAACAGACAACCATTGTCGTGGAAATTCAAGAAAGTCATTGTAGTCCCCATTTTTTTCACTGCACCGTTATCTTTTGTATCTAATTCGTCATATGCGGCATTTAATGCCTGATCGAACTGTTCGTCTGTGAAGCTACTTCCTGTTAGAGTATGCTTTAAAATATAATTGCCCATGGTGTCACATACAGTCTGGCTGGCTATTTCTCCGGAGTCATGTCCTCCCATTCCATCACAAACAAGGAAGGTGCGATCGTGCTCCGTTGCTTTCCCATAATGTGGAAATATAGAATCTTCTTGATTCGTTCGCTGTCCTAACTCGCAGATTGCCAATGGCTTTAGTATATATATCATTTCCTTTATGTTTTTCGGTTTATATGGTTGTTTCATCTTCAGAGTCAAAAACGAATTGCAACATAGTATTTGCCATTTTTAAAGTGTCTCCTTCATGTAACACTATACGGTCATCTTTCTCTATTTTTAGAGAGTTCACGTAAGTGGTATTCTTGTTTTGCGCATTCGAAAGACAGTGAATATAGTCACCGTTTTGCTTTTTGCACACCTCTATGACAGAATGTATACGGCTCATGTAATGATCGTCTGTATTAATCTGTATAGTAGCATGGGATGATTGCGCCTTTCTCCCAATAGTGTTCTTGCCGAGTGAAAGGGGGTATAACTCGTTTGTTTTGGGCTTTTTGAGTTTACCGATGCTTTTAGGACTCAGATTGTTATGTAATTTGTCACCCAACTGCGTGGCGTCTCCTATCGTAGTTGTGTTGTCGGTATCATACTGGGATGCCTGCTGAGTTGGCTTCTTATAGTCTACGTAGCGGGAAACCTTTTTACATATCGGACAAGGGATAGACTTGTTTTCCAAGCCTATCATATTTTTGATGGTCAGAACTGCTCCGCAATTAGGACACTTGATTCTAAGAAATTCTGTTTGCATTTCTCTCTTTTTTATAGTTTTACCATGCTATGACCGGCATTGCATCATTAAATTTACCCCACATGACTGGATGTTGTTTATCATCAGACAGTTCTTTTACTCCTTTGCTTACAAATAAGAATAGTTCCTTTGCAGTAATTATCTTATCACGGTTGGCATCGGCTCCTCCGCGTAAGCCACGCTGCAAACATGTTGTAAAGAATCCGTTTTGCATAGAGCGGCGTTCGATTGACACTTCATTGTCACGGGAAGATAAGAAAAGCATGACTTTCAGAGAAGACAAGGATGGGGATGCCGATGAATTATTCTTTGAAGTCCTCATCTTGCCCGAAAAACAGGCGTCCGCAAATATCATTTTGTTTTTCGATACACTTTTAGCCATTACTTTTCTTACGTCTTGATAGGATATTCTTTCATCATACCCAACAAACCCTCCTTTATATCCATGTCCGCTGAAAAAGAGAACAATGATATCATCGACCCCGGCTTTACTGAAGAGCTTGTTCATGTTAGCTAACACGCTGTTGCGGGTAGCCTGTTCATTGGTCAACAGTATAGTTTCCGCTTTCCGATTTTTTTGATAGACCCATTGAATGGCTTCCGCGTCTTTAGCCGGAAGGTTAAGATCATTCTCTGTACCCGGATAATCTGCTATTCCGACGGAGATCAAATAAATCTTTTGCGCTGAAACATTCCAACAAAGGAAACTGAAACAGGTTGCCAAAAACAATATTCGCTTCATGACTTATTCTTTTTAGATGTTAAGCAAAACCAACCGGATCAGCGTCATTCGTATAGTCCGGTAGATCCGCTAAATAGGTATCCGGGGTACTGACATCCAAGTGTTGTTGAAGATCTGCTACCTGTATCTCCTCATCCTGTATATTATATATTTCATTTTCACTGATGACTCCATCCCCATTCATATCTGATCCCATAATGTCAAGAGTGCCGTCATGATCGACGTCCACGACGTAAACTTCCTGGCCATCTATTTCCATTTGTCCGATAGTCACCACAGAGCCGTCTTCCATTGTCGCTTCATCGACACCTATTATTTGAATTTCATTAAATGCTTCGTTGTCTTCTGGTTCTACGCTAACGACCAACTCTTCTTCAATCCTTTCTTCACTCGGTATATCATCTGTGTGAGTTTCGGCAGATACGGGTTCTGTAGTTGTATCGATTTGGCTGGCGTCTTCATTGTTCGAAGTGCTTTCTCCTGTACCATAAGATATATGGTTGCCAAATTCAGCTCGTTCTTCTGCTGTCATTTCGTTCCATTCATTTGCATAATATGTGCCGTATACGCCTCCGTTCCACTCAAATACTCCACCCGGGCCAACTTCCTGACGTGCTGCTGCAAATGCCTCACTGAAAGACATGTCATCACTTACGGTAGCTATCGGAAGTCCTTCTACGGTAATGGGCGAATCTTCTGAAACAGGAATTGCTTCTCCGTCAGCTGAGGACTGGCTGCCATGACCGGGTGCATCCGGATCATCATAAGCACTAACCGAACCTGTGAAGAATGTGCCTGCACCACCTAGTAAAATTCCAGATACTCCACCTATTGCAACTTGCTTCCAGGAGCCTTTTGCTTTAGTAGTCTGTTCTTGTGGTTCTTGCCTCTCTTTTGTTTGTTTGTCAAACGATTGTTTCTCTTTACTTTCGTTCTCATGCTGATTGAGAATAGTTTCTTCCGATTTCATAAGGCTGATATTTTTATGGTTATTAAATCTGTTTTATATTTATAATTGTTTCCTCTTATCTTGTTTCAAAGGTATTGATTTCATCTTATAAGCCGGATATTTCACAAGGCATATTACATGAAATATAGGGATTTATGTACGAAAGTCTGTTCCATTCTTCTCAAGTGGCATCGTTACGATCACAATATTCTTTCATGAAGAATTCTTGAATAGCGGCTTATGATTCAAGCCTCCTTATAGGAGGGATGTTTGTAATTGCATATTATATGTATAAGAAGATTAATAATATGAAGGCTCAATAATATTTTCTGTAATTATTATTCTTCTATTACCTTTCTTATCAATATAGAAATGTTTCTCTCCAAGTTTTACAAGCGTTAATTCTCTGGAAGAAAAATATAATGCTTTATCGTATTGGCATGGGATTACCTCTATTCCATTTTTGTCTATATAGCCATACTTGCCATTCAATTCAACCTTTGCTAATCCTCCATAAAATCCGGTTGTACCATCATATTTGCATGGAATGACTTCTGTACCATTTGTATCCACGTATCCATATTTACCATTGAGTCGAACAATTCCTAATCCTTCAGAAAAATAGTCTGTGTGCTCATATTTGCATGGCACTATTTCCTTGCCGTTTGTTGTATCAATATAGCCCCACTTGTCATTGTATTCAACTTTTGATATTTTTACTTCACCGCAAGGATAGATAGCGGTATATGGGCAAGGAGCTACTTTTTTATTATTTTTATCAATAAAAAATTTTTCCCAACCAAGTTCGACACATGCCAATTCTCCAAAGAACCCGTCGGCACCATCATATTTGAAAGGAATCACTACCTTGCCATTTGCGTCAATATACCCCCATTTCTCATTGAGTTTAGCTGCTGATAGTCCTTGAGAGAACCCTGTTATATCATCATATTTACAGGGAATCACTTCTTTGCCGTTTTTATCTGTAGCTCCATATTTATTCCCTATTATTATCACAAATCCTTCGAGAGAAAAAAGGTCTGTGGGATAGTAATCGTCATATTTACATGGTGCTACCTCTGTAGCGTTCTTGTTAATAAACCCCCACTTCTCGTTAAGTTTAACAGAAGCTAACCCATCAGAGAATTCGGATACTAAATCGTATTTATAAGGAATGACTAATGTCCCGGATTTATCAATATACCCATATTTACCATTCAATTCAACCGCTGCCAATCCTTCAGAAAAACCATTTGCTTCATCGTATTGGCATGGAATTACTTCTGTTCCGGTTTTATCTATATAACCCCATTTATCATTGAGCCGAACAGGTCCTAATCCTTCGGAGAAAGCATAGGCTCCATCATATTTAGCCGGAATAACAATCTTCTCATTCATATTAAGAGGGCCTACATACCCATATTTCCCATTGTCACTTTTATAGGGCATATACAAAGATGTATAATCCTTTTCGGCACCTGAATCTAAGATTTGACTATTCTCATCTTCCAGTCCTTTCTTGATACCGAATATTATCAGAATTGCAGCAATACAAGATAATCCGATATAATATATCTTCTTGTTTTTAGGCTTTTGTTTTACTTCTTTTTTTATTGTTTGTTGTGTTATGGGCTGTATGTTATTTTGCTTTTCCTCTTTTATTTCTTCGTTTAATATAGTAGTTTCTTCATTCGATTCATCATACTGCTTCTCTTTGTCATCAAGTATAGCTAAGAACTCACTGATGGTTTGTGGACGGTCGCTGCGCCTGGTTTCCATAGCTTTTCGTATAACTTCTCTTATACCCGGAGATATGTTCTCCGGTAAGGAAAGTCCGTTGTCGATTATATCACTGGCATCAGGTGGCGTATTTCCTGTAATCATCTTGTATAGTGTGGCTCCTAATGAATAAATATCAGTTGATGGAGAAAAGGTCTGGTTCCCTCCCTTTTTGTATTGTTCTATCGGGGCGTATCCCGCACTTATCCCTACAGGAGTCGTACTGGTTTGATATCCCCATTCATCATACTGTTTGGATAAACCGAAATCAATAATCACCGGCTCCTCATTATCGCGTCTAAGTATATTTCCGGGCTTGATATCCAGATGAATCATGTGCTATTCGTGGATATAATCTAATGCACCGGCTATTTTCCGTATATAATACAATACTTCGGTTTCCTGTAAAGGCGCGTTTTCGGATAAGTACTGCTGCAAAGAACCTCCGGGGATATATTCCATTACATAATAAGCAGTGCCATTTTCTTCAAAAACATCCAAAACTTTAACTATACTGGGATGTTTTAACCGCGAGATGTTCTGAGCCTCCTTTATGAATTTCTGACGGAAACGTTCTACCATCTCTTTACTGCCAACAGAAGGTATTGTGATGTATGAAGTATGGGAATCCCGGTTACAAACATCCTTCATGAAGAATTCCTTGATTGCAACTTTGATTTCTGTTTCCAATTCACCGATACCACCTTTTACTACAATTTTTTGAGTGGCCAGATAAGTTATACCGAATCCCCCTTGTCCCAAGACCGTTTCAATTCTATATTTTCCTTCTTGTAAGGTGGTTTTTGATTGTAACTGCATATTATAATTGTTTGTATTAATAAATAGGTTTTACAGAACCGCTGACATTTGTGTATTTGGATTTACAATAGGGACAACCGGACATTTTCTTTAGGTCATCATATTGCTGATAACCCATAAAATGATGGCAATCCGGATTAGGACACACGTAATCTTCGTGGAACTTCTTGTCTAAATCATCCAGAAATTTAGGGAGTGTGGATGATGAACGGTAAGTAACTACAAAGAAATATACACCTAACAAAAAGCCAACAGAGTATAGCAATATGCGCAGCGAAGTATATTCTGCTATACCGGGAATAAAACCGCAGCAAATGGCGGACATGGAAAACACGCTTGTTACCGATCGTATTGCTGCGGATTTCTTTTCTTTTATTTGTATCTGGAGTTTGGTGTCATGAAATTCATTCCAGACTTTTTGAAGGTGCTGAATGGGGTAAGTTGCGGGGGATGCGCTTGAAATCATTTTTAATATTGCGGCTATATTCAAATAATAGCGATCGTTCCCCAATTCTACACGATCATTATCAGATATGTGTTTGGATTCTATTTCTGTTCCATTTACGTAAGTCACGTTTTTTATAGTAGTAATCACATAATTTCCTTTCTCTTTTATCACAAGTTTGCAATGCTGGCGACTAACTGATTGTGGTACACTCCCGATGTCACCAAGAAAAAAATCCTGATTATTGACACTGATACGCAATCTGTTTTTTTGTGATTCTCTTCCTATTATAAGTTCCATAATTATCCTATGCCTGTTTTATGTTTAACAAAACTTCTTTCAACTTCTTCAATGCCTCTTTAGAAATCTCTACCTGATAAGCAAACGAAGATTAATCGCTCAATACGAGGCGCTGTTTGATGACATTAATCTGATAAATATAATTCAGATTAATGATGTAGCGTTTACCAATACGGGCAAAGCATCTTGATTTTTCTTTCAAACGTTCGGCCAGTGCTTTTTCTGTTTGTGTCAGATTTAAACATACTATTCCGCGCAATTTGTTTGAGAGGATGATATTTGTATAATTCCCATCTGCCTCAAAATAGACAATCTTAGCAATGTCTATTCTCAGAAGTTCATCACGGGAGTTGAAGAATAAATAATTAGTGTTCATATTTATGTACTTTTGAACTGGATGTGTCTTTGTTGTGTACGGCACATCTATACTTTTGTGTTTAATATAGTTGAGAAGGGGTTTCTTCTTCATCCGGGTCTTTCATAAACTGAAGAACCCTTATGGTATTACTATTATTAGGGGAGTATTCATCATAGCCGGACTTCCAATTTAATCTTGAGTAGTTGGATGAGAAATATAACATGTCTTGAGTATCGTGAAACATATTTTGGTTACATTCCTTATAAATCAACATATCGTTCTTTGTGCCAATATATTCATAAGAGTTTTGTCCATAGCCACCTGAATATACTCCATTCTTGTCGGTTAAAAAACATTTTCTCTTATTGTTGGAAAAAGTAAAGAAGAATTTAGTGTCCTTACCGAGTACCATAACCTTAACGCCGTCATCATTAACGCTATATAAGTATTTGTAAGAATAAGTTTGTGCATTGACTTCTTGTAAAACAATGACGGATAGTAATAATGCGATTACTAATAAATAAGTGTGTTTCATTGTATAATATGATTTTAAGTTAATATTAATACCTTGTTTCATAATACCCTTTGCCACCACAACTGGGGCATTTAGCGTGATAATGCCTATCTTTCATGGCGTGGCAGATGTTGCAGTATTCGGGATCCGCTTCCCCCGTATAATCAGGTCCGTACGTTGGTGAAGGGTCAACGCGGGTACCTTTACAATAATTACACATATTGCGGTGCAATTTAGTAGATGGTGTACTGCTGCTATTTGAGTTATTGTTCTCATATACAATAATAGGCGTTGGTGCAATGATGGTATTGTCACTTGGAGATGTTGCTTGCTTTTTGCGTAGAGAAGCTGTTGTCTGTAATGAGATTTCTTTTGTGTAAACGTAAATGATATCATCCATTTTTATATTTAATCGAGAATAGTCGGAAGAAAAATAGTAAAAAGCATTTCCAAAGAATCCATTCCCATAGTAGCAGTGTAAGTTATTTTCATTCTTGATAAACTTGATAAATTTATTTCCATTATCAGATATACCATTTTTGTCGGACTCATAGCAGCCTTTATCATTGAAAGTGATGTAATGTGCATCATCGTTCGTAGCTTGTTTGTTGCCATTCATGACAGTCATGATACGTTTGTACATAACAGTTTGAGCTTTAGTGAACTGAAAAGCGCAGGATAGAATGATGACTGTTAATAAGTATAAGTAGTTTAAGCGTTTCATATATTGAGTTAATACGTTGGACAATGAATCAAATATAGTGAAATCTATATAGATTGTAAAACTGTCTAATTGTAGTGTACTGAATAAGTTGACACTTCAACAATCGAAAATAAAGATGAAATATTCGAAAAAGAAGTACAAC